>Ga0307372_10001067_pt1 | contig 47824 bp, 47 predicted proteins | sample OX1MG_FD_202533 | JGI IMG/M metagenome (GOLD analysis project Ga0307372, IMG submission 202533) | Soil microbial communities from Risofladan, Vaasa, Finland - OX-1 | ecosystem: Environmental > Terrestrial > Soil > Coastal area > Acid sulfate soil | place: Finland: Risofladan, Vaasa | collected...
GCGATGAACCCGACATCTGAAAAGCGAGGGCAAAGCTCGGCGCACCCGCCGCGACGAAGCCCAGGGCGAAGGCCACCAGACTGATGGCGAGCCACGTCGCCTGGAAGGTCAGCAAGACAATGGACGGATAGATCGAGAGGATCTGGTCTCTTCTCGGGTACGACTTACTCGTCCGCGCGAACATCGTAAAGACTCGACCCACAACCTTCGAGATCGTGCGGCTCAGTCGGACGTTCGCCACTCGTGGTAGTAGGAACGTACGAATCGCCGCGTCGAGCACGACGATCTGCAGCGATAGACCACACAGACCCGCGAAGGCGCGCAGCCAAACGTTCATGCCGGCCCAGGCTTGCCGCGACGCACCACGTTAGGTCTCGAGCGCTTCCTCAACCGTCAGTTCAGCAGCCGGGTCGGCCTCTAATCGTTCGTCGGGAATCGCCTCACCACTCCTTATCGAATGTCCGTAGGTTCCGTCACGAAGTCGCTGTTCGGCCCGTTCGATGGCCGCCAAGCGCTCCTGCAGACTTGACATGACGGCGTCCTCTTGTTCCTCCAACGTGAGCGACGTCGCCGGATCACTCATGTCGCCTTGCTCGCTGGCGCCCGCCCGATCGTCACGCCCCGCTCCCGAGGACTGACGCAAGAGGTCCTGCACTCGAAGTCGCTCGGCTCGAAGGAGCGCCGCTGCTCTGGTGTGGTTCATGTCGTCTCCCGGGAGTTGTACGAACGTGTTCTCGAGAATACTTTGTCGTTGCTGGCGAGAACCCTGATGAGTGAGTGAACACGAGCGATCGAAGGAGCGAGGGCCGCCACAACCGACACGTGACGGGCAGCAATTAACGTCGCACGTGCGCGGTGTTTTGCCCTTTTCGCAACTAAAATGACGACCTAGGGTCGCTGGCGCTGATGAAGGTCAGAACGTCGGTTGTTGAAGCAATAATTTTTAAGGAAAGAGCAACCACGTGATGAATGAGCGGACGCACTCGGCTAGCCCGTTGGATAACAGGATCGGTCTGTGGCCGCGCCGTCCCCAACCGCTCTTCGCGTCTCGGGTGGGAGAGTCGGGTCTGTCCGGCATACCGAACCAAGAGACGCTCGAGACGATTTTCCCCCCTATCGCGGACTACGCCTTTCTCTCCGACTGCGAGAACAGTTTGCTCGTAGCTCCGACGGGGGCCATCGAGTGGTTCTGCGTTCCCAAACCACACGATCCGAGCATCTTCGGTACCCTCTTGGATCGCGCCGCGGGCTCGTTTCGACTGGCGCCCGTGGACAGCGCCGTGCCGGCGCACCGTCAATACGTTCCGGGCACCATGGTGCTCGCGACCACGTGGCAGACACGAAGTGGCTGGTTGATCGTCAACGACTTCTTGGCGGTCGCTCCGTGGTACCGGACGGGTGAGCGGTCCGATCACCACCGGCGTACGCCCGGGGACTTCGACGCCAAGCACGTCCTCGTTCGAACGGCGACGTGCCTGCACGGCAGCGTCGACATCCTGCTCAACTGCGAACCATCGTTCGACTACGGACGCGTGGACGCCGAGTGGGAGTACGAAGGCACGGCCTACGACCAAGTGAAGACCACGAACGCCGATTTTCCACATCTCACGTTGGCGGGCGACATGCGATTCGGCATCGAGGGAAGAGCGGTTCGTGCTCGTCACCGTCTCACGGAAGGTGAGACGTCCTTCGCGGTCCTGAGTTGGACCGATTCGCCCGCTCCCTCGACGCGAGCCGAAGTCGACACCTGTCGAGCGGAGACGAGCCGTTTCTGGCGCGACTGGATCGACGGTGGGCGCTTCCCCGACCACCCGTGGCGCGAATTCCTGCAGCGCAGTGCGCTTACGCTCAAGGGTCTGACGTACGCTCCGACGGGTGCGTTGTTGGCGGCTCCCACGACCTCCCTGCCCGAGAACATCGGCGGTGGAAGGAACTGGGACTATCGCTTCACGTGGGTCCGTGACGCGGCCTTCACGCTGCGCGCCCTGCACGCACTCGGCTTCGACACCGAGGCCGACGACTTTCTGGCCTTTCTCGGCGACGTCCTTGAACCGCAAGGCGGCGTCATGTCGGGCAAAAGGATGCGAGCGGCGTTACAGGTGTTGTACCCGGTGGACGGTGCGGGCACGCCCACCGAGAGCGAGCTCGATCACTTGACTGGTTACGGCGGCTCTCGACCGGTGCGCGTGGGGAACGCGGCCTACAACCAGGTGCAGTTCGACATTCTTGGCGCGATCGTCGACTGCGTCTTCGAGCACACTCGCTCGCGGGATTCGCTGAGCGAACGTTCGTGGCGAATCGTGGTGCAGGCCGTCGAGACGGCGCTCAAGTGCTGGAAAGACCCCGACCGTGGTATCTGGGAAGTCCGCGGAGAGCCGCAGCACTTCACGTTTTCCAAGGTGATGTGTTGGGTCGCGGTTGACCGGGGCGCGCGGTTGGCGGCGCTTCGCGGCGAACGCGATCGAGCCGATGACTGGTGGAACGCGGCTCAGGAGATTCACGCCGACGTGTGCGAGAAGGCGGTCGACGACGAAGGTCGCTTCACGCAGTCCTACGGGTCGAACGAACTCGACGCCTCACTCTTGTTGCTTCCGCTGATGGGATTTCTCCCGGCCCACGACGAACGGATTCGCAAAACGGTCCTCGCCATCGCCGACGAGCTCAGTGATGGTCCGTTCGTCTACCGCTACCGCACGGCCACGACCGACGACGGGATCGGTGGTGAGAACGAGGGTAGCTTCACCGTCTGTTCCTTCTGGCTCGTGTCCGCGCTGGTGGAGATCGGCGAGCTTGACCGGGCGCGAACCAACTGCGAGAAGCTGGTCGGCTCCGCGAGCGCGCTCGGACTCTTTGGTGAAGAACTCGATCCGAAGACCGCTCGGCACCTCGGCAACTTTCCCCAGGCACTGACGCACCTCGCCTTGATCAACGCGGTGCTGCACGTCATCGAGGCCGAGCAGCGGGCCAGTGAATCGTTGACGGGCGTGGCCGGGTCCCCGAGTTGGTGGAACGCCGCCGGGAAAGACGACCGCAGCAGTACGATCATTTGATGAGTTAGGGTAAGTCCGCTTTTCAATTAACGTTGCAAGCCTCTCACGACGCCGACTGAGGGCATTAGGCTTTTGATCAGGTACAAATCATGTTGGACGAAGCCAGCAATCAAGTTGAACCCGTCGCGCTCTACGAGCGGACGTCGAGTCGCGATTCTGACAAGGCGGACTTGGTCGTGGTCGCGAACCGGCTACCCGTGCAACACTCCTCCGTCACGAGTAGCGATGAGTGGAAGCCCAGTCCCGGGGGATTGGTCTCGGCACTGACGGCCGTGCTGCAGAATCGAAACGGGCTGTGGATTGGATGGTCCGGTTCGTCGCGGCACCAAGTGTTACCCCTCACTTACGAGGGAATCCGTCTCAAGGCCGTCGACATCACCAGTGATGAGTTCGAGAACTTCTACCTCGGATTCTCCAACGCGACGTTGTGGCCCCTCTATCACGACGCCATTCGCGCACCGACCTTCCACCGACACTGGTGGCAGGCGTACACCAAGGTGAATTTGCGCTACGCCACGGCGATCGCCGAGTCCGTCGCGCCCGGCGGCACGGTGTGGATCCACGACTACCAACTCCAACTCGTCCCTCAGATGCTGCGCCAACTCCGCCCGGACGTGCGGATCGGGTTTTTCTTGCACATACCCTTCCCGCCAATCGAGCTCTTCATGCAACTGCCGTGGCGACGGGAGATCTTGACCGGCCTGCTCGGCGCGGATCTCATCGGTTTCCAAGTTCCCCAGGCCGCCTCGAACTTCTCGCGAATGGCGAGGCGCCAGTCGACCGCGACGGGCACCGACTCGGTGTTGGACCTGAACGGCCGAACGGTGCGCGTCGGAGCGTTTCCCATCTCGGTGGACTCCGAACAGATCATCGCGCTCGCGAACGACCCCACCATCCGCGCGCGGGCACTGGAGATCAAGAAGGATCTCGGTGACCCCGAGTTGGTCCTGCTCGGCGTGGACCGTTTGGACTACACCAAGGGCATCCAGCAACGTATCAAGGCCGTGTCCGAGCTCTTCGAGGACGGCTCGCTCACGCCAGGCAAGCACGTCATGGTTCAAGTGGCCGTGCCGAGCCGAGAGACCGACGCGCACTACGAAAGAGAACGTCACAATCTCGAACAGGCCGTCAGCGAGATGAACGGCGAGTACGGCCAGGTCGGCAGTCCCGTGATTCACTATCTCCACCAGAACCTCCCGTTTGACGAACTCGTCGCTCTCTACCTGGTCGCGGACGTCATGATCGTCACCCCGTTTCGCGACGGAATGAACCTGGTCGCCAAGGAGTACGTGATGACGCGTCGCGACCTGACCGGTCGACTCGTGCTCAGCGAGTTCGCGGGGGCGGCGGCCGAACTGCGCGGTGCGTTCATGGTGAACCCGCACGACCTCGAAGGGATCAAGGACGCGATCCGCTTGGCGGTGAACGCGGGCCCGAAGGAGGCGCGCGACCGCATGTCACGCATGCGTCGAAAGACCTACCGCCGCGACGTCTACGACTGGGCGGAGTCTTTCTTAGAGGCACTCCAGCAGACGAACAAGTAACGAATACGAGACTTTGGTCGTCGCGCTCTGAGAGAGGCGAGACTCCTAGAGCTCGTCGATGAGATCGGCGACCGAATTAATGACGCGCGTGGGTTGGTAAGAGTACTGCTCGATCTCGTCACGTTGCGTGACGCCGGAGAGCACGAGAATCGTCTCGACGCCGGCTTCAACGCCGGCAATGATGTCGGTGTCCATACGGTCGCCGATCATCACCGTTGACTTCGAGTGGGCGCCCAGAATGTTGAGCGCGTCACGGATCATGACGGGATTCGGCTTACCGACGAAGTACGGCTTGACGCCCGTCGTGCTGTAAATGAGCGCCGCGAGCGCGCCGCACCCGGGAAGGAGACCATCCGGCGACGTCCCGAACGTCTCGGGATTCGTTACGACGAAAGAGCAACCCTGGTCGATGAGGCGAATGGCCGTCGTGATCTCGTCGAACGAGTACTTCCAGGTCTCACCGAGCACGACGTAGTGAGGATGCACGGCGTCCTCCGTGTAGCCGACGTCGCGCAACGCTTCGTGAAGACTGGCTTCACCGATGACGAAGGCTCGACCCTTGGGGCGCTGATCGTGCACGAACTGCGCAATGGCGCACGCTGAGGTCCACAACTGCCCCTCGGCGACGTCGATGCCGAGGGACGTGAGATTCTCGCGCAGCTGTTGAGGAGTGAAAAGGGAGTTATTGGTAAGCACCAGAAACGATCGATCCGTGGCGCGAAGTCGATCCAGAAACTTATCGGCACCAGGAACCATGCGACCTTCGTTGATAAGGACGCCGTCCATATCGCAAAGCCAACTGATGGCGGTGCTCACGTTATCCATCTTTCAATTGAGAACACTTACTCTCTTGGGTACTAACGAATCAGCACCTTTGACACCTTCCAACTTACCGGGGGCGAGCGAAGAAGTGAGCGATAAGGCATGAAAACATGGGTAATACTTTGTCCTCCGGCGAGGACCTTGTCACTCGAAACAACAAGTCCAGTTGGCGCGGGCCTCGTTTCCGAGACCACGCGCCAACTGAACTTGTTGGTGAATGCGAATGAAACTACTTAGTGGCGGTTGTGACCTCGTCCCGAAGAACCGTGGCCGTCACCGGAACCCTTGTTCCCGCCTTGACCGCCGTTCTGGGGCTGGGGCGTCAACTTCACGCCGTGCTCGATGACCACAGTGTTCGCGCTCAGCGTCAACCCATCCGCCGAAAGCGTACCTTCGCCCCGAATTCTCGAACCCACGACGACGTCGGTCAAGGTGGCTGGAGCGCCGTCCTTGGTGTAGGTCGTGGTCGTACCCACGAGAATCGTTCGTGGTGAACCATGCTCGCCACCGATAGTGATCGTGTTGCCACTAATCGCCGTGACCATGCCGGACATACGCGCCAACTTCACGCCGTGCTCGATGACCACAGTGTTCGCGCTCAGCGTCAACCCATCCGCCGAAAGCGTACCTTCGCCCCGAATTCTCGAACCCACGACGACGTCGGTCAAGGTGGCTGGAGCGCCGTCCTTGGTGTAGGTCGTGGTCGTACCCACGAGAATCGTTCGTGGTGAACCATGCTCGCCACCGATAGTGATCGTGTTGCCACTAATCGCCGTGACCATGCCGGACATACGCGCCAACTCGATCTCAACGTTGAGGGCCGTCGTCGAGGCGGCCGAACTCACCGCAACGCCGACCTTGGAACCAATGGCCAAGTCCGACGCGCTCAGTGAAACGCCGCCGTCTTTGAACGTGGTGGTGGTCGTCAACGTAAAGGTCGTCGACGTTCCGTCCTTCGCCAGGACCGTCACCGAAGAGCCCGTGAAGCCCGTGACGGTACCGCGGATGGTGCCCATGGTGCCCGCCGTGCCGACCTTGATGGACAGGGCGTCCAGCGTCGTCAGGTTCGTGTCGATGGTCCCCTGCGCGACTATCTTCGATCCCACCGTGACGTTCGCGAGCGTTCCGGCGGCGCCGCCGACGGTGAAGGTCGTGGCCGTACTGGCCAGAATTGTGCGGCTAAAACCCTGCGGGTCGGTGATGGTAATTGTCTCACCGTTCACCGCCGTGACCTTGCCGAACAACTCAGCCAACTCGACGTTGACCAACGTAGCGGCGGTGGGATCCGTCGGAGACGTCTGGATGTTGACCCGGTCACCAACGACGAGCGAGGCGAACGTGGATGGCATCTTGCCTTCGGTGTACAGCGTCGTTGTGGTGAGCGCGTACGTGGTGGTCGTGCCGTTCCACCGTTGCACCGTCACTGACGTCGCGGTGACGGCCGTGACGTAGCCACCCTGGCCGACGCTCGCGTAGTCAAACGCCGAAACCTTGCCACTGGCGACATCGCGGTTCTTGTTGCCGTGGTCGTGATGACCAGACGCAGACGCCAAGCTCGCGCCGCCGACCGTAAGTGTCATTCCGATGGCGAGTGCGGTTACCGATCGGCCCACTACTTTCAGCTTTCTCGTGTGCATAGTGTTCCCTTCGTTGCGTTCATTCAAGATGTTCTCGAACAGTGCCAGTCTTGCAATGAAGATTGTGAGGATCATGTGAGACGTCTGTGAGGGAACTGAAGAGCCGTGCGGATGGTCGAAACTTTCCTCGTGGTCTTCAAGTGGCCGTCGTTTCGCTGTACCGCGCGAAAGGCCGCGGGTTTCGGTAGTTCAAGTTTTGTGGCGTTGTTGAGGTTCGGCCGTCCACTCCATCGAAGGTGCACCATGGAGAAGTTTTCGTCACCGCGTCGCGTAGAGCAGTGACCTCGCCCGACGTCGCCTCGGAGGGAGGAGGTAAGCGCAAGATCCGATCGAGATCTTGGGAGATTCGCTACCGAATCGGGCTTGACACGTCGGATCGAGATTCTCGGCGAGTCGGGACCTGACACTTTTCGCGACAGGTACCCATAGAGTGTTGCTCGAAATCCTTAGCAAGGGGAGGTCCCGATGCCAGCCGTTACACCGGAGAAGTGGTCCGATCTGGCGCGTTTCGACGCCATTGACCCCGGCCAAAGTGCCGAACGGTCCGTGAGGTCCGTCACGACGGCGCCGCGCGGCCTCGAGGGTGAAGGATTCCCTGTCCGACGCGCCTTCGCCGGTCTCACCATGAAGGACTTGGATCCCTTCGTCCACATGGACCAGATGGGCGAGGTTGACTACGGACCCGGTGAACCCAAGGGAACGCCGTGGCACCCGCATCGTGGTTTCGAGACGGTGACGTACATGATCGACGGAACCTTTGAACACCAGGACTCCCACGGTGGTGGTGGTCTCATCGAGAACGGCGCCACCCAGTGGATGACGGCGGGCAAGGGAATCCTGCACATCGAGACGCCGCCGGAGGCCCTCGTCGTTTCCGGTGGACTCTTTCACGGGATTCAGCTCTGGGTCAATCTTCCTTCGAAGGACAAGATGATCGCGCCCGCGTACCAGGGTCTCGAAGCCAACGACGTGGTCTTCGTGACCTCGCCCGACGCCGAGTCGCTCGTTCGCATCATCGCGGGCAACATCGCGGGGCACCAAGGACCGGGCTCGACGCACACGCCCATGGCGATGACGCACGTCTCGGTATCGCCGGGTGCGCAGATGGACCTACCGTGGGACCCAACGTTCAACGCCCTCGTCTACGTGCTCGCCGGATCGGGCTACGTCGGCAGTGAGCGACGACCCGTGGCGATGGGACAACTTGCGGCGTTCGGTCCCGGCGACTGGCTGCGCGTGGGAGCCGACGGCGCGCAGGATTCGCGTACCGTCAACTTTGAGTTCCTTGTCCTCGGTGGTCAACCCATCGGAGAACACGTCGAACACTACGGTCCGTTTGTCATGAACACGCGAGCCGAGATCGTCGAAGCGCTCCAGGACTTCGAGGCCGGACGTCTCGGCGTCGTACCGCCGAACGCCCTGATGCCTCACGTGCCCGATCCCGACCCGGTCAGGGTGGAACACACCGGCATATAGTCCCCGACATCACGTAGGGCCATGAGGCGCGAGGCGCCTGCTTCGCCGGGCGCTCGCGCGGAGTGAGGGAGTCGTCGAGGGGGAACTCCAATTCCGACGCACGGGAGATGAGAGTACCTGGTAGCAACTCGCCACGCGGAACTTTCGCGCCGCTTCTCATCACGATGACCCTCGTGACGGTGCTCGTGGACGCGCGCGCCATCTCGTCTTGGGTTGCGTCTTCGTCGCGACCAGGGCGAGGAACATCTCGTTCTTCGGTTTCGCGCTCATGGGCGACCACGGACCCTCGGTGGTGGCGCCCCTCGTAGCCCTCGGGACGCTTGTCATCGGCGCGCGGTTGGACGGCAAACTCATCGCCGTGATGAAGGATCATCGCGGTCAGCTCCTCGCGGTTTCGTCGAGCGCCCGCGCCGTTTATCTCCCCTGCGTCCATCTTCGCCATCCTCAGCGCGACACCGGTCGCTGGTGGATCTCGGTACGCGCTCATTGGCACCCTCGCTCTCGCCATGGGCGTGCAAAACGCTGCGTCGAGAAGATTGGCCGTTTCGTATCTCACGACGACGGTGCTGACGCTTACGATCACCGGAATCGGAGCTGACGGCGCTCTCGTCAGTGGACCGGGCTCGAAGTCCGGTCGTGGGCTCGTCGAGGTGGTGAGCATGTTGCCCTGCGCCCTGGTGGGGCGGCACTCGTTTTGCAAGCGCGAGGCTACCTTTCGTTGATCATTGCCCTCGCCATCGTCGTGACGGTCGCCGTCTGGATCTTCGTCGCCGGTAAGTCAAGGCCGGCGTGGGTGTGACGACGCCTTCGAAGTAGGTCAGCGCTCACTTGGAGGAGACCGACGATCGTCACGTCGCGTGACGCCGCGTCCGTTGGTGACGACCGGCACGTAGTCTGGTGCGAAACGAGCACTGTTTGCTCTCGCGGAAAGGAATGGTGATGGACGACGGCACCATATTGAAGCACATCGAGAAGCTGTCGGCTGAGGAGCAAGAGCTCGAAGAGTCGCACCACGGCACGCCACTCTCTAAAGAGCAGCGCGCGCGCCTTCGAGCTGTCGAGATTGAACTCGATCAGGCCTACGACCTCTTGCGTCAACGCCGTGCCCGTCGAAGCGCGGGTCTCGATCCCAATGAAGCGGCCGTACGCACTGAGGGCGTTGTCGAGAACTACCTGCAGTAGTTGTTTCCACGACGTCGCGGAGACACCGTCGCTTCCCTAGGCGAGACGGTACGTCCCCGTTAGAGTGGTCCGATGGATTTAGAGCTCCGTGATCGCGCAGTTCTTATCACCGGTGGGAGTGACGGGCTAGGTCTTGGACTGGCACAGAAACTGAGGGATGAGGGCGCGCGGGTCGCGGTCTGTGGTCGCAACGCCGAGCGACTCGATCGGGCGCAACGGCTTCTCGGCCGGGACGCACTCTGCTTTCGAGCCGACGTTACGAAGACCGAAGAGCTCGACGAGTTCATCGACGCCGCCCTATCGCGCTTCGGTCGCCTCGACGGAGCGGTCAATAACGCGGGCCGGACGGCGGGCGGCCCCGTGGCCGACTCGGACGACGAAACGTGGCGCCAGGACTTTGAACTCAAGGTGATATCGGCGTTGCACGTCTCTCGGCGCGTGCTGAGTGCTCTCGAATCGACGAGTGGGACGATCATCAACGTCCTCGCCATAATGGCCCGCTCGCCGGGAGCGAACTCGACACCCACGACGGCATCGCGATCGGCTGGTCTCGCACTGACGAAGGCCATGGCCAATGAGGTAGGCCCGCGCGGTGTTCGCGTGAACGCCATTCTCGTTGGCCTGATCGCGTCGGGTCAGTGGGTTCGACGCGCCGAGGAAGCGAACATGGACCTGGACGATTTCTACGTCACCATGGCCAAGGGTTCGAAGATACCACTTGGTCGCGTCGGTCGGACCGAAGAGTTCGCCGACCTCGCCGCGTTTCTCTTGTCACCGCGAGCGAGTTATATCACCGGCGTCGGCGTCAGCATCGACGGGGGACTCTCACCCGTGATCTAACCCAGTGAGATTCGACCACCAGCGTACGACGACGTAGTGGGCACCCGTGATCCGACGCGTTCGTTCACCAGCAGGTGAGCGTCAACCTCTTTCGCTTTCGAGCCGAGATTGACGTCGCCAACCACGTTCGACGCGCGTCGAGATCTTCGCTGACGTCATCGCCACCTCGTAGCCAGTCTTGACGACGACGTTCGGGCACGAGGGAGGTCCGCGAACTCCAAGCGGCTTACACTCGCCACCGCGACCCGATATCTTAAGGAACACCATGTCGCGGCCGACCGATTCCCTGGCACTCTCCCTCGAACACGTCTCTGTCCATTTCGAGGGGCTCAGGGCGCTCGACGACGTCTCGTTCAGCGTGTCGTCGGGAGAGATCGTTGGGATGATCGGGCCGAACGGCGCCGGTAAGACCACCGCGTTCAACGTTGCTTGTGGCTTCATCAAGCCCTCCCAAGGTCGCGTGCTCTTCCCCAATCGCGGTCACACGAACCTCAAGCCCAACCAACTCGCTCGTGCGGGCGTCGCCAGGACACTGCAGGGAGTTGGGCTCTTTCCTCACTGCACGGTGCTGGAAAACGTCATGGCGGGAGGTCAGGTTCGCGCGAACGGGGGGTTCCTCTCGGGCTTCTTGTCGTTGCCGAGTGGCGTCCGTTCGGAACGGGCGTTGCGCCGTGACGCGTTGGCGATGCTCGAACGCCTCGGTATCGCCAGCATGGCGGCGAGACTGCCGTCGGCCATCCCGTACGGAGTCGGCAAGAAGGTCTCCGTGGCGCGTGCACTGATGTGTGAACCGACACTGCTGCTCCTCGATGAACCGGCGTCGGGACTCGACGAAGCCGAACTCGATGATTTCGCGGCGCTCATCATTGAACTGCGATCCACGATGGGCGTGCTGCTCGTCGAGCACGATATGGAGTTCGTGATGCCGCTAGTCGATCGACTGGTAGTTTTGAACTTCGGTCAAGTGATCGCGTCCGGTACGGCGAGCGAAGTCCGCGACAACGCCGCGGTGATCGCGGCCTACCTCGGGGTGGACGAGTGATCGTCGTCGAGGAGCTGTGCGTTTCCTACGGTGCCGTGCAGGCCCTTCGTGAGGTGTCGTTTCGGGCCGAGACGGGGATGATTACCGCGGTACTCGGTGCCAACGGCGCGGGCAAGACGACGCTGCTCCGTACGATCAGCGGCTTGAAGGAGCCTTCGAAGGGGAACATCACGCTCGACGATCACTCGCTGGCTCGTCGTAAGCCCGAGAACATCGCACGACTTGGCGTGGGGCACGTGCCCGAAGGTCGCGGCGTCATCAGTGAGTTCACGGTCGAAGAGAACCTCCGCCTCGGCGCGATGATGGCCAAGGTGAACTTGTCGGACGCACTGGACGAGCAGTATCAACGATTTCCCGTCTTGGGCGAGCGTCGCAAGCAACACGCCGCGAAGCTCTCGGGAGGTGAGCGACAGATGTTGGCCATGGCGCGCGCGCTCATCGCGAGACCGACCGTGCTCTTACTCGACGAACCGTCGCTCGGACTCGCCCCCCAGGTGACGGCGCAACTCATGCACACGATCCACGAGCTCTGCGCGTCGAAGAGCCTCACGGTGATACTCGTCGAACAAAACGCCTCGACCGCACTTCGAATCGCGGACCACGCCGTCATCCTCTACCTGGGGCGCGTGGTGGCGAACGACGCGGCGTCCACCATCGTCGCCGACGAGGATCTGCGTCAGCACTATCTCGGCAAGGTTGAGTGATGGACGCGTTCCTCACCTCCAGGATCATCTCGGACATCTTGGGTGGTCTCACCAACGGCGTGATCTACGGCTTGGTGGCGCTCAGCCTGGTTCTCGTGTGGCGCTCGACGGGCATCTTGAACTTCGCCCAAGGGGCGATGCCCATGATCGCGACCTATCTCGGCATGGTGGTCTTCGCCCATCGCTTCGGTTACTGGCCCTTGGTCGCCATCGCCATCGTGGCGGGATTCAGCGTCGGTGGCGTCACCGAACGGGTGCTGGTGCGCCATCTTTACGGTAAACCGGAGATCAATCCCATCGTGGTGATGGTTGGCTTCCTGATCGTGCTCGAAGGCGTCGCGGCCGCGATCTGGTCGACGTCGCCTCGCGGCATTCCGAATCCTTTCTCGCCGATTGACTGGCAACTGGGTGGCAAGCCCATCGCGCTCTCACCCTTTGGCGTCTATGAGATCGTGACCGCGCTCGTGGTCATGATCAGCGTCGCCGTCCTCTTTCGATTCACGAAACTCGGACTCCAGCTCCGCGCCTCGGCTCTGGCGCCCGAAGTCTCGCGACTGTTGGGAGTTCGCGTGAGTCGGATGCTCACGCTCGGTTGGGTCCTCTCGACGGGGGTAGGTACCATCTGCACCGTCCTCGTGGCTTCGAACTTCTTCACTGGCCTGACCCCGCAGGTGATGGACGGGATCTTTGCGTTCGGCTTCATCGCGGCGGCGGTGGGCGGCCTCGACAGCCCGGTCGGGGCGATCGTCGCGGGCGTGTCGATAGGCATCGTTCTCCAGTTCGTGGGCGACTTCGTGAATTCGAACGCCATCATCATCACCGCCTTGGTCATCCTGATTCTCTCGTTGATGGTGCGGCCCAATGGCCTCTTCACCAAGAACACCGCGAGACGCGTCTGATGAAGTGGATCGCCGTCGGGCGCCGCCCAACGATCACTGCTGGCTTAATCGTGGTCGCCGTCATGATCACGTCACTCGTTGCTTCCAGCGTTCGAGACGGTGTCGCCGTCGGCGTCGCGCTCGCGCTGGCGATCGCGGGCGGCGCGACGCTAACGACCGCGGGCCTTCGAGAGGCGCACCCGGTGCTCGCGCGAGCGACGCTCACCGTCGTGGTCCTTGACGTGGCCCTCTTCGCCACGTACTTCTTCTCGTCAGTCACGAACTTCAACCTGGCCATCGGCGCCGCCATGTCCATTACCTTGCTCGGACTCTCGTTCCTCACGGGCGCGTCGGGACAGATTTCACTCGGGAACAGCGCGTTCATGGGCGTGGGCGCGCTCGCCGTCGCGATCTGGGCCAATCACCACTCTTCGACACCAATGGTCGCCACCTTGTTACTCGCCGTTGCCTGCGGCGCTTTCGTGGGGTTGCTCTTGGGGCTCCCGGCTACGCGACTACGCGGCCCCTACCTCGCAGGGATGACCCTAGCCTTCGCGGTGGCCTTCTCGGCCATCGTCAACTCGTTCACGTCGTGGACGGGAGGTGACGCGGGTCTCCAACTGCCCACGGCGGTGACACCCCCCGGCTGGCTCTCGAGTCTCTTCAACGCCCAGACGCCGTTGCTCAGAGTCAACACGATGTGGCTCGCCGACATCACCATCATCGTCACGGGTGTTGCGTTCTTCTTCATGGCCAACCTCTTCGCCAGCCGGATCGGTCGGGCCATGCGACTAGTGCGCGACAACGACGTCGCCGCGGAGCTCGTCGGTGTCTCGTTGTCGCGTGCTCGGGTGATCGCCTTCATGGTCTCCTCGGCCTACGCCGCTCTCGGGGGTGCGCTCTGGACACTGATCAACAACTCGGTGTCACCTCCCACGTTCTCGCTCGCGCTCTCGATCACGATCTTGTCGCTCGTCGTCATTGGTGGAATCGGGACGATATCGGGAGCGCTGATCGGCGGGGTCATCTACGCGTACTCGACCAACGTCATCTCGTGGTTCACCCAGCACGCGGGCATCAACTCTCAGGGCAACCTCGCCAGTCAGTTGCCGGGCATCGTCTTTGGCGGACTACTCATCTTGACGATGCTCTTCGCGCCCATGGGTATCGCGGGCGCCGTTCGACGACTCTGGGCCCGTCGTCGCGATTAAGTCTGGGGTGACTTGCATTGACCACTCAGCGCACCTACGCTCACCACTCAGGTATGACTAGGGGGGAATTTAGATGAGTAAGACGTACGCGCGTCGATTCGTGACCACCAGTGCGGCACTGTTGCTGTGCACGGGACTCGTGATGGCGGGAGGTTCCATCGTTACGGCGGGAGCGGCGACGCACACGCCGGGTGTTACGGCCAAGCAGATCACCATCGGCGCGACGGTGCCCCTGACGGGAATTGCGTCACCGGGCTACAGCGAAGTCGCCAAGGCCGCCGACGCCGTTTTTATGTACGTCAACAGTAAGGGGGGCGTCAACGGCCGCAAGATCAAGTACATCTTGAAGGACGACTGCTACGGCACGCCCGGCTTCGGCTGCACCGGCACGCCCAGTACCGTTACCCAGACGCACGCGCTGCTCTCGGCGCCGGTCTTCGCCACCGTGGGTTCCTTGGGCACGCCCACGCAGGACTCGGTGCGATCTCTCCTCAAGTCCAACGGCGTGCCCCAACTCTTCGTCAATTCGGGCTCGCGCGACTGGAACAATCCGACCCTCTACCCGGGACTCTTCGGCTGGCAGACCAGCTACAACGAGGAGAGCAAGATCTTCGCGAAGTACATCAGCGCCACGTACCCTACGGCGAACGTGTGCTTCCTCGGACAAGGTGACGACTTCGGGTCCGACGGCTTGGCCGGCTTGGTGGCGGGGGGCGTGACGCCTTCTGACACGCAGCTCTACAGCGTCGGCGCCCTGGTGGTGACCCAGGGCACGTCGATCGCGCCGTACATCGCGCGATTCCAGACCGACAAGTGCACCGTCGTCGTTCTCGACACGATTCCCGGCGCCACGGACGCCGCGCTCGGGGCGGCCCTGCAACTGGGCTTCTCACCCCACTGGGTGATCTCGAGCGTTGGTTCGGACCCGGTGACGGTCTTCGCGCCGCTGGCGGCCAAGGGCCTCACCGCCGACCCTGAGGTCGGCGCCGTCTCCTTCAGCTTCCTACCCACGGCGGGCAGCAGTAGCGCGTGGATCCCCTGGATGCGCAAGGTACTCACGAAGGACACCTCGCAGTTCCCGGGTTTCAGTTCCACCACGACGCTCGACGGCAACATGGAGTACGGCATCGGCTGGGGCGTCGCCTTCGTCGAAGCGCTGAAGGCTTCGGGTAAGAACATCACGCGCGCGAGTTTTCTGAAGGTCCTCACGCACACGACCTTCTCCCAGACCCCTTCGTTGACGCCGCTGCGCTACACGGCCACTGACCACCAGGGTCTGAACGGTGGCTACCTCGTCACGGTGACCAGCGCGACCTCGGCCAAGCCGATCGACGGCAAGATCTACACGACGGACAGCTCGTCGACGGGACCGGTTATCTCGGCCAAGAAACTAAGTCGCGGGATCCCGTCCTGGCTGAAGTAGCGGGCGACGGCTGACGAGAGTGGGTCTACGATGACCGGACTCTCGTCAGCCGAGGCCGTGCGCTCCTCTTGGACGCGCCGACACAAGGTGGGGGTATCTTCAGTGACGGGCGCGACTCAGGTCGTTGACTAGCGCGCCGACCATGGTCGCGACGTCAGACGCCGTGGTGTACGGCACGAGACGAGCGCCAGCTCGACCGTGAAGGTGCGCGGCCAACGCCGCGGCGTCCAACGGACCGTGTCCGCGCGCGATGGTGGCCGCGATGAGGCCGGAGAGGACGTCGCCGGTGCCAGCGGTCGCCAACGTGGGTGTTCCCGACGTCACCACCCTCAGCGTTCCCGAGGGACTCGCGATCACGGTGACGGGACCTTTCAAGAGCACCACGCAGCCCGTCGTTCGAGCGAGTTCTCTCACGTCGTCGAATCGGTTCGGTCCGAGTGGCTGACCAGAGAGGCGCACGAACTCGCCTTCGTGGGGGGTGAGCACCCACGACCCGTCGCGCGGCGAAAGCTCGTCGATGAGCGATCGGTCGAGTCCGTCGGCGTCGAGGACGACGGGACAGCCAACGTCACCTAGGCGTTCTCGTAACCATTCGGCTGCGTTCGGCCCGAGACCTGGACCGGCGACGACCGCGCGGCAACGTGGATCGACCCCCGACGTATTCGAGTGCACGACTTCGGGAGGAAGCCGGACGAGGGTGGCCACGTCACCACGGCTCTCGAGGCGGATCATCGACGCGCCGCCGGCCAGGGCGCCTCGAAGGACCAGCTCGGCCGCTCCGGGCATGAGCGACGAGCCGACCATGGCCTGCACGGCGTGGGCCCACTTGTGATCGTCCCGGTGAAAGGCGACGAGCGACGCCAGGTCGTCGTCGACGACGAGACCGTCGTCGAAGGAGGTCACGATGTCCAGTCCGGCGAAGTGCAACTCACCCATCAGGTGTTGCGCGGGACCCGCCAGGTGAGCGGGTTTGAGGGCACCGAGCGCGAGCGTGGTGTCGGCGACCATGGGCTCGCCGAGGACCTCTCCCGAATCGGCGTCGACGCCCGAGGGTAGGTCGACGGCTAGGACGAGGGTTCCGGGTGACACGGCGGGGGCGACGAACGGCCGCGTACAACCCAGGCCAAACGCGGCGTCGACGACGAGGTCGTAGCCGTTCAGTCGCGTAGGGAGGTGGTCCCATTCGAGGACGTCCACTCGTGCGCCGCGTGACTTCAACCACGCCGCCGCGACGCGACCGTCGGCACCGTTCAGACCTGGTCCCACCATGACCGCCGCGCGTTTTGCGTAGCACGAACGGAGCAGTCGCTGGGCATGAAGCGCGACGGCCGTTCCAGCCGCTGCCACGAGGGCGTCGACACCGCGCGCGCCACTCGCCTTGGCGTCGGCTTCGCGCATGGCGGTACTCGTCAAAATGGGAATCAACTACCCTCCATTGACCGTCGCGGCCCTCGGCCGTGCTGCCATGCTACCGAGGCGCGTCGCGCGTCTGTTCTCGAACGCCGCCGCGACGTTCGTTCGATGGGGGCGTTACGAGACGACGCTCGCGCAGTGTAGGCACTTCGTGGCCGCGACGGGAAGATCGCTCGAGAGACACTCGGGGCAGGTCTTCGTTGGCGCGGGAGGTTCGGGCGCGCCGAAGACGTGCGTTCCCTGTCGGGCCATGTACGAACGGTACGGCACGACGAGGACGAAGTAGACGACCGCCATGAAGATCACGAAGTAGATGACGGCCGCGATGAACGTGCCCAGCGCGATGAACTGTCCGTTGAGCGTCCACCCGAGTCCGGGTCCGCTCGACGAGTGCCCGGCCAGGGCGTTGATCAACGGCGACACGATAGTGCCAGTGAACGATTGAATCAAGGTGCTGAAGGCGAGGGCCACGACCAGGCCGACCGCGATGATGATGAGGTCTCCTCGCATGAGGAAGTTCCGGAAACCTTTGAGCATGATGCCTCCCTTTCGACGTGTGCCTCGACACTATCGAGCCTCCAGATCGCAAGCGAACGCTCGAAAGCCGTACTCGTCGAATCTCACCTCACCTCGAGTGAGGTCGTCGAGGTGGGGACTTCGCTACGAGCGCGACGTGACGATGCTCGTGATGGCGCTGACGATCTCGTGAGCACTCGCGCCGGGTCCGAAGACCGCCGAGACACCGAGCGCTTTGAGTTCGTCGAGGTCACGCGGTGGCACGATGCCGCCGAGAACGACGGGGATGTCCGAACCACGCTCGCGAAGGGCCTCCACGACGAGTGGGGCGAGCGTCATGTGGGCGCCGGACAACATCGAAAGCCCGACCACGTCGACGTCCTCTTGAATGGCGGCCATCGCCACCGTCTCGGGCGTTTGAAAGAGTCCGGTGTAGACGACTTCCATTCCCGCGTCGCGAAGGAGACGCGCGACGACCTTGATGCCCCGATCGTGCCCGTCGAGGCCGACTTTGGCGACCAGCACGCGCACACTCACAGTGAGGGCACTTCGACGTGGCGACCAAAGACGCCCACGAGCGTCAGCATCATCTCGCCGACCGTGGCGTAGGTTTTCGCGGCGTCGATCAGTGCGGGCATGAGATTCACGTCGGGATCGCTCGCCTCACGTCGAAGCCGATCCAGCGCTCGGCGCACTTGTTCGCCGTCGCGGTCGCGCCGGACCTTCTCGAGTCGGCCGAGCTGCTTGCGTTCGTCCGCGTTCGTGATGCGCAGTGTCGCCATGTCGTCCTCGTCGTTTCCCTCGAGGAACTCGTTCACCCCTACGATGATCCTCTCGCCGGAGTTGAACGTTCGTTCGAGCTCGTACGCCGAGTCGGCGATGCGTCCTTGGAACCAGTTCTCCTCGATGCCGCGCACGCAGCCCTCAAGCATGGAGCCCTCGCCCATCTTGGCGATCTGGGCGAAGATGACCTCGGCTTCACGCTCCATCTCGTCGGTCAACTCCTCGATGAACCACGATCCGCCGAGGGGATCGGCGACGTTCGTGACATTGGTTTCGTGGGCAATGATCTGTTGAGTCCGCAGAGCGATGCGCGCGGCCTTCTCCGAGGGCAGCGCCAGTGCTTCGTCCATCGAGTTGGTGTGCAGTGACTGGGTGCCGCCGAGTACGCCGGCCAATGCTTCGATCGCGGTGCGCGCGATGTTGATCTCGGGTTGTTGTGCGGTGAGCGACACGCCGGCCGTCTGGGTGTGAAAGCGCAGCTGCCACGAGCGCTCGTCCTTCGCGCCGTAGTGCTCTCTCATCCACTTCGCCCAGATCCTGCGCGCGGCGCGGTACTTGGCGATCTCTTCGAAGAAGTCGATATGCGCGTTGAAAAAGAAGGACAGACGCGGCGCGACGGCGTCGACCCCGAGACCCGCTTCGCGCGCGAGCTCCACGTACGCGAAGCCATTCGCCAAAGTGAAGGCCAGCTCCTCCGCGGCCGTAGAACCGGCCTCACGGATGTGGTAGCCCGAGACCGAGATGGAGTTCCACTTGGGCATCTCCGCGGCGGTAAAGGCAATCGTGTCGCGCACGAGCCGCATGGACTGGCGTGGAGGGAAGACGAACTCCTTTTGCGCTTGGTACTCCTTTAGAATGTCGTTCTGCAAGGTACCGCCGAGTCGCTCACGAGCGACGCCGGACTCTTCGGCCTGGGCGACGAAAAGGGCCAACATCACGGCCGCGGGGGAGTTGATCGTCATCGACGTCGTGATCGCCCCGAGGTCGATACCGTCAAAGAGGTCGCGCACGTCGGCGAGAGAGTCGATGGCGACGCCGCAGCGACCCACTTCGCCGAGGGACATCGGGTCGTCTGAGTCCAGGCCCAAGAGGGTGGGCATGTCGAACGCCGTCGACAGGCCGGTGCCCCCGGATCGGATGATCTCTCGAAAGCGCGTGTTCGTGTCCGTCGCGGTGCCAAAGCCCGCGAACATGCGCATGGTCCAGAGCTTCGTGCGGTACATCGAGGAGTGCACGCCCCGCGTGTAGGGATAGACCCCAGGGAACTCGGCGTCGCTCGGTCCGTACACCGGCGCGAGGGGAATGCCCGACATCGTGGCAAACTTCCCGGGCCGAATCGGCGCGGCGTGAAAGAGGCGGCGCCAACGCTCCTGAGCACTTTCCGTGGCCACGCGGTCACCTCCTTCATCGAGAGTGCACTTCGAATCAAGCATAGAGTTCGCTCAACGCGTGGATTCGTCGTATCGAGCGACGAGAGCCGCGACGAAGACGAGCCAAAGAGCGCCGACGCGCGGACCTCGATGGTGGTCGATGGCGCTGGACGCTCCTAGTGGTGAAGTCGAAGGAAGAGCAGTGAGAGAGCCAGAGCGAACAGGGCCCAACACAGACTTCGTAGGGCCCGTTCGAGGGGCGCGAGCATCGACTGGCTCGTGAGGGGCAGTGTCGTACCGTCGAGGAGAAGTTGGACGCCGTCGACGGAGGCGGTTCGCCGGCGAATATCTCGCGCGGGTGAGGAGAGTTCTCGCTGCGTCCACGAGATTGCAACCGCGAACGCGCAGGCGAAGAGTGCGGCAACGCTGAGGTTGGCGTGTTGAGCAAAGTACGCCGTCAGGAGCGGGAATCCACCCCATCCGAGGGCAAAGACGACGTTCGAGTGGAGTCGAGCGTGGAAGAGTTCAAGATTGTAGGTCAACGCGATCGTGACGCCCACCACGATAAAGATGGCGAGATACGGACTCACGAGGAAGAGTCCGACGACGCCCAGGGCGACGGCGCCGCCCAGGCCAAGACTCGCGGCAGCCGCCAGTTGCCAGGAGGGAATCGACGTTGACAGGGGTCGCCCCTTGAGTTCGTCGAGGGCGTGCGCACCGACGCCAACGGCGAGAAAGAAGGCCACCACCGTGAAGGCGAGGCGAACGGTGTTCAGCGGTCCTGCGAGGCAGGCACCGATCACGACGAACGAGAGATGCATCAATGTGTACGGCGGATGCAGGAGCGTCCACCACTCTCGCTGCCACGTTCGCGTGATGAACTTCGGTTGCGCGTAGAAGGCCGGACCGTTCTCCGACGCCTTCTTGGGAGTGGATTTGAAGATGGTCAACGGGTCCGGTAACCCCACGTCACGATGCCCCCGCCCATGCTCATTGATCGGTACTCTACGTGTTCGATGCCGGCGTGCTCCCACGCCCGCAGTAGCCAATGCAACGGATACTGCTTGTAGTGCGAAGAGATGCTCGGTCCGAGGAATCGTCCGACGTCCCACCAACCTTTACCGCCGGTGAGGTACCCGGCGACCGGCAATATCGCGCGGGTGTAGAACCACCAGCAAACACGCCAGCCGATCGCCGCGGGAACGCCAAACTCGAGGCTCGCGATCGGTCCGCCAGGCTTCACGACGCGCGCGAGTTCTGTCAGAGTCGCCTGGGGATCGTCGACGTAGCGAAGCAGATAGGTGAAGGTGAGTCCATCGAAGGTTGCGTCGGCGAAGGGCAGCTGTTCGCCCCGTCCAAGGACGAGGGACACCCGTTCGGTGAGTTTCGACGTTCGAACGTTGTTTTGACCTTCGCGTAGCATCTCCCCGCTGAGATCGAGTCCGACGATTCGAGCCGACGATCGCTTCGACAGTGCCTTCGTCACCGCGCCAGGGCCGCAGGCCACGTCCAAGATGAGTTTGGGATCAGATCCCACGACGTGATCGAGCATGGTCGACCGCCAGCGGCGATCTTGACCGAAGGAGAGGAGGGCCGCGAGAAGGTTGTAACGAGACGGCAACGGAGCGAAGAGCTTTCTCGAAAATAGGTTGGGCGACGTTCGAGAGGCCGCCACGTTACGGTTTCTCGACGTCACGCCCACCACACCCTTCGACGAATGGCGCTCGCCCCCGTGTCGACGGCGTCTTTGGGGCACATCACTAGAGCCATCTCGACGCTCCTAAGTTGCGATGACGTTAGCGTAGGCGCGAATCGCGCTCGCGCTCGCCACGTCTAATATCAAGCCGACGATCGGTACGTTCTCGTGGCGTCACTCTTCGTCACCGCACGGGGGTCGCGGCGTCGGCTCTTCGCCCTCGTTGGACGAAGACGTTTGCCGTTGTTTCGAATTTGTCGGGGGAGTGGTCGCTACGCGGAGCACGGGGAACTAGGCTGATCGTGAGTCTCGGAAGCGAGACTAGATTGCGCTGAATCCGGTCCCCGTTGAGCGTCTTTGCGTTGCGAGGAGACTCTTCGATGGTGCCATCAACGTTGCGAACGTGGCCACACCGAACGACGTCGCGAAGCCGTCAAAGTGCCAGCTAGTCGCTTGATTGAGATTTTCGCTCTAATGGCGAGTTACGAGCGCGAACACCCTCAGAGCGCGACGCTGTGCGCCGTGGCGGTGGAAATCACTGAACTGAGCGGTGCTGGCATTTCACTGACCTCGGCCGGAGACGAAAGTACGAAGCTTTGCACGAGTAACAACGTCGCCGAGGAACTTATGGACCTTGAGATCACGTTGGGCGAGGGACCAGGAGACGAGGCGAGTCGTAGTGGCGTGGCCAACGAGGAATCGAATCTCATGTCTCCGGAGAGTTCACGTTGGGCGGTCTACTCACCCGAAGCCGTGGCCGCCGGTGCGCGCGCGGTCTTTGGATTCCCTGTGCGCATCGGAGCGGTGCGATTCGGCGCCCTCAGCCTTTTTCGAGACACTCCCGGTCCGCTCAGTGAAGCACAGACTTCGGATGCCTACCTCATGGCGTCAGTGATTGGGCGCGCCATCTTGGCGATGCAAGCGGGTGCACCGAGGAACACCCTGTCGAAAGAACTGGAAGGTCATTCAACCTTCGATTTCTCCGTTCACCAGGCCGCAGGAATGGTCTCCGTGCAGGGGTCGTTGTCCATTAAGGACGCCCTCGTGGCGCTGCGGGCGCACGCCTTCGCAAGCCAGGAAACCTCGTCGGCGCTCGCGCAACGGGTGATAGCGCGTCAAATCCATCTCGATCCGACGTCCGGTACCTGGCAAGAGACGTTGCGTCGGAATAACTCGTGACCGCGCTAATATTGGGTTCATCGGCCGGGCCAGACCCCCTGACGCGCTTCATCGTCAGAGGGTGAGAGAATAGGTGAGATGGCGGCTAGGGAATCCCTTCTGATCGCGACGTTGGTCGAGTTGGCAGATAACCTCGTTGATCACTATGACGTGATCGACGTGCTCACGGTGCTCAGTGATCGTTGCGTCGAAGCCATCGACGTGGACGCCGCGGGCGTCATGTTGGCATCGCCAGGGGGAGAGCTGCAATTCATTGCCTCCTCGAGTGAGTCGATGCGCGTACTCGAACTCTTCCAGATTCAAGCCGACGAAGGTCCCTGCGTCGACTGCTACCGAGATGGTCACGCGATCGTCAATCAGTCGCTCGACGAAACTGACGGCCGTTGGCCTCGGTTCACGCCGAAAGCACTCGCGTACGGCTTCCGCTCGGTTCACAGCCTTCCGCTGCGTCTTCGCGGACGCACGATTGGCGCCCTCAACCTCTTTCGAACGACCCAAGGTCCCCTGGACGTCGACGACGTGGTGGTCGCTCAGGGTCTCGCCGACGTCGCTACGATCGCTATTCTTCAACACCGCTCAGCGCTGGATGCCAGTACGCTCAATGAACAGCTAAGTAACGCTCTCAACAGTCGCATTGTCATCGAACAGGCCAAGGGCATCATCAGCCAAGCGACAATTTGCGACATGGATCACGCCTTCGGTCGACTTCGTTCGCACGCGCGCAACCATAACGAGGGCCTCACCGACGTCGCCTGGGGGATTGTTGGAGGAACACTCCGGGCACAGGACTTAGACGAACCCAAGGAATTTACCCCGAAGTAAGTTGTGTCACCGGATAGAGACCACCGGTAGGTTTCCGGGACGGGGGACCAACGGAGTGAGGTCGCGCGGTCGTCAGTTTTCTTGCCTGGCGAGCGCCTCCGATGACCGAAATACTCTCGGGTCGTGGCCGGCAAAGTTGCCTCGGCGAGCCTCGGCCGGAAGGTCCGGACGGATTGTCTAGGTTTGTGACGTTGCCACCGTCAGGGTGGTACTCTCCAATTAGGACGTCCAGACCTCGCATCCTTCTCGGCTGACATTGTGTCATGCCCGTAAAAAGAAGGAAGAGTATGGGTCTACCTGGAATGGTTCTCAGCGCAATCGCCACGGCGGTTGGCGCAATTATGTATTGGGCCGTGACCTATCAAGGCACCGGCTTTCGTTTATCCACCGTAGGCATCATCCTCATGATTGCCGGCGTCGCTGGCTTCATCGTGTCGTCCATCATCTTTGGCATGTCGCGTCAGTCAGTGGGGGCCGGACACCACACGATGGATCGTCAGGTTGTGGATCCTCAGGGTCACACGAGTTCACTCCACGAAGAGACGAAGGGATAGCGACCTGCGTTCGACCCGGACCGTAACAGGTTCTGGCGACGCAGGCAAGGAGTTTCGAGGTACGACGGGGGCGAAGGCCTCTCTAAGAGAAGCGAGAAGGCTAACGATGACGATGAAAGATAAGGCAAAGAACTTCCTCCAAATTTCTAGGGGAAAGGCGAAAGAGGTCTCGGGCAACGCCGTTGGCAACAAGAAACTTGAGGCGGATGGTCGCCACGACCAGCGGGCGGGCGATCTCAAGCAGGCGGGCGAGAAGGTCAAGGATGCTTTTAGAAAGCGCTGAGCCGCCGGACGGTCCCGACGCGATCTCGGTCTTGATGAGCGAGTCGCGCTCGATGCACATGGTGGGCACCCAATTCGAGAACAGTCCCTTGCACGACGACGTCGAGCATTTGATCCAGATCGCCGCACAGCTTTTTGCAGCGATTGAGCGCCAAATTCACCGCATTGAGGATGACCTCATGTTCACGTCGGGCAAGAATATGGTGGCGGGTGGCCAGACGATGTTCAAAGAGCAATTGATCCGAACCGCCCAGGCACTTGACGACTCGCTGCAAGAGATTGCCATGCACCTTGGTCAACGAGCTGACGATTTTCCAGAGGCTCCGTTAAACCGGCAGAGCAGATTCCTCGACTACTTCTAACGCGAGAACTCTCTCGACGCCGGCGCGCGTGAACGTCAACGCGGCACTCTCGCGAGTGGTGACGACGGGGCTACTTCTCGTCCTTGTCGCCGGGCTCTCGTAGGGCTTCGTGGTGCGCCACTTGACTCTCTTCGCGTTCGATAAGTTCGGAGTCTTCGGCCTTCTCGATGTGAACTAAGAGGTCATCGGCGTTCGGTGAGGACCGGATCAGTTCGTCGAGCTTTAATTGAATGGCCGTCTGCTGGCGACTCTGGGTGTGTTGGATGACGAACAGCATGACCAGCGTGATGGAATTGGCCACCGTGGCGAACACCATCTGCCACTTTCCGGGGAAGCCGTCAACGGCCGACACGAGGATGAAGATGAGCAGGACAACGGTGGCGATGACGGCAGCGCTCGCTCGCGACGTCATTTCACCCACCCAATGCAGGGCGCGACTAAAGCGTTGTGGAATGGCCGAACTCTCCATGAAATCTCCAATGGTTTCCGACGTCTTCGATAAAGACGTGTTGGCGAGTTTCGCCGGACCGAACAATCTCTTCGACTGGTGGCTACCTCTGACAGTCCGCCACCTCGACGTACGTCGAGCAGCTGAGGGGCGCTAGGTAGAGTGTACCGCGCTCGATTCGAGAGATCGCCCGGTAGGGTGACAGTGCCCGAGGGAAACGTCCCTCGGAGTAAAGACGCCAGGTTCGGGTCGGACGATCTAGACGATTGTCGCTCGTTCGGACACGACGACTTCATTTTTAATGGAGGAAGTTCATGTCCCTGCATCAATTGACCGGCAAACACGACGCTTCAACGGTTCCTCGAAGTGCTGATCGGAAATCGCCACGTAACGTCGTGCCCCGAGGACTTCTGGGCGAGGTCGCCATGGTCGCTATCGCGGTGGTGGCGCTGACCGTCAACATGAAGCTGATGTCGTGGCTCTCCAGAGGATCGGCGAAGAGATGAACATCTCCTCGCCGCCGTGGCTGAAGGGCATCTCGGCGCTGGCATCCTCGCGCCAACGGCTCGTCGATAGTGGCGAAGAAGTGAGCGACGCGACAGAGAGCGAGAGCCCACGCCATTCATCGAAGAGAAGTACCTCCACGCCGTGGGCGCAAAGTTCCGTACGAGACAGCGTTCAAGAGGCGTCGGAGGCCCGGGCTAGGCGACAGAGTCCCAATACCGCGGGCGGGTCGTAGTCCTCACCACTTCGCGCTCCGGGCTCCACGGCGGGCACTCATCCCGCAGGCCCTTGTGCACCACGCCTAGTGAAGGGACGCGTCGGCGATCTCGAGGGCGAGTAACGGCGCGGACGCCTTGTTGAGACACTCCTGGTATTCGACGTCGCCTCGACTGTCCGCGACGACGCCACCACCGGCTTGCACGGTCGCGAGACCATCGCGAAGTGAGAGCGTGCGAATGGTGATCGCGAAGTCGGCGTTGCCCGTGAGCGAGAAGTAGCCGACCGCGCCTCCGTAGGGGCCGCGGTACACCGGCTCGAACTCGTCGATCAGTTCCATCGCGCGTACCTTCGGCGCGCCGGTCAACGTTCCAGCGGGAAAGAGCGCGTCAAAGGCGTCGAAGGCGTCGAGCCCGTCTTGGAGTTCACCGTCGACGTGGCTGACCAGATGCATGAGGTGCGAGAAGCGTTCCACGTGGGCCAGTCTCTCCACACGAACGGTGCCGGGCTTGGCGACGCGACCAACGTCGTTTCTTCCCAGATCCACGAGCATGACGTGCTCGGCGATCTCCTTTTCGTCCACCAGCATCTCGGCTTCGAGCGCGAGGTCTTGGGCGTCGCTCTCGCCGCGCGGCCTCGTGCCGGCGATCGGTCTCGAACTCACCACGCCGTCGTGCACCCGCATCAACATCTCGGGTGAAGCGCCGACGATCTGATGAGTCCCCGAATCGAGAAGATACATGTACGGTGAGGGGTTCAGCGCTCGAAGGACGCGATACAAGGTGAGCGGGTTGACGTCACTGGCGCGCTGGAACTGTTGACTCGGGACGACCTGGAAGACGTCGCCCGCGCGGATGTACTCCTTGGCCCGCTCGACGACGGCTTCGTAGTCGCGCGCACTGAAGTTGGAAAGACCCGCCGCGATCGCTCGGATGTCGATCGTGGATCGCAGTTGGGGTGCGGTGGCGACCACACGCTCGGCCGGCGAGTCACGTCGTGCCCCAGGCGTCAACAGCGTGGAGACCAACTGATCGAGACGCTCGCGCGTCTCGCGGTAGACCTCGCTCGGTTCGTCCTCCCCGACGAGGGCGAGGACGACAACGGTGGTCGAGTGGCGCAGATGGTCACAGATCAGTACCGCGCCCGGAAAGGAGAAGTCGACGTCGGGCCAGGTTGGTTCGCTGTCGCGACCGGGCAGCCGCTCGAGCCGACGCACGTAGTCGTACGTAACGAAGCCGACCGCGCCGCCGACGAAGTCGGGAAGATCATTGGCGACGTGGGTTCGATACTGCGCCAGGAGTGCGCGCAGTTCGTCGAGGGGTTCACGGTCGCTCGTCCTCGTCTCGTGGTCATCGACCACGGTGTGACCGTCGCGCGTCGTGAGTCGCCAGCGCCGATCGAGACCGATAAAGGAGTAGCGACCCGTCGCTTCGCCGAGCGCCGCGCTCTCGAGGAGGAAAATAGCCCGCTCCGCGAGTTCCTGGTAGAGCGAGACGGGCGTCTCGCGATCGAGTTGCAGGGTCACGTGCAGCGGCACCACGTTGAACCCTTGGTTCGTGAGTTCGAGGAACGACGCGAGTTCGAGTGGTTCCATGGAGAAAGGTTAGTGAATCCGTGTCCTAGGCTTGCGCTACATGTCCGAGGGACCTTCCATTCTCGTTGTCGACAACTACGACTCGTTCGTCTACAACCTGGTCCAGTACCTGGGCGAACTTGGCGCGCTCGTCACGGTACGGCGAAACGACGAGGTCACGACGAGTGACCTTGCGGTGGCGTCGTTCGACGGGGTGCTCATCTCACCGGGACCCGGCTATCCGAGTACGGCGGGCAACTGCCTGGCGATCATTGGTCACTGCGCCGACGTCGGGCTGCCCCTGCTCGGCGTCTGTCTCGGTCACCAAGCACTCGCCGAAGCCTTCGGCGGCAAGGTGCTGGTGGCGCCCGAACTGTTGCACGGGCGAGCCAGTCTCGTGACGCACGACGGGGAGGGGGTGTTTCGCGGCGTGGCGAATCCTCTCGTCGTCGGTCGCTACCACTCGCTCGTCGCCGTCGACCAAGACCTGCCCGATGAGCTCGAGGTGAGTGCCCGGTCGAACGGACTGATCATGGGCCTTCGCCATCGCTCGCTCGACCTCGAAGGGGTGCAGTTCCACCCGGAGTCGGTGTTGACCCAAGACGGGTACTTGATCCTGGGGAACTGGCTCGAACGTTGCGGTGCCCGTGGCGCCGTGGTCCGAGCGAAGGAACTGGGTCCTCGAGCCGACGACGTGCGCGCGGCGTTGCCCCAGCCGCGCCGCTAGCCCCTAGTGGACGACGCCGTCGACGCGTTGGGCCACGTCGAGGGGATTGTCGTCGCGCAGAGCTTCGGGTAAGAGATCCTCGGGCACGCTCTGGTAGGTCACCGGGCGCAGCCATCGGTCGATACCGCTCGCGCCCACTGACGTCGCCGACGCGCTGGTCGCGGCTGGCCACGGGCCACCGTGTTGCATGGACCAGCTGACCCCGACGCCCGTCGGGAATCCGTTCGCGACGACGCGCCCGGCCTTCGTCTGGGCGAACTCGATGAGCCACGAGGCGTCGTCGTCGGCCGCTGACGTGAAGACGCTAAAGGTGAGGGCGGCGTCGGCACTGGCGAGTGCGTTCGAGAGATCGTCGCGGTTGAGGTAGCGAATGACGATCGCGAGAGGGCCGAAGCACTCCTCTCGTAGTGCCCTCGACGACGCGTCGGCGAAGACCGCGGCGGGCACCTCGAAGAGTTGCGGCGTAACGTTGGTGCCGTCACCGTCGCCACCCACGAGGCGATGGTTGCCGTCGACCCCGGCGATGGTCACGGTTCCCGAACGAAAGTTCTCGGCGACGCCCTCACTCAGCATCGTCATCGACGAGAGTTCACGGAGGGAGTCGACGAGGGACGTCACCAGCACGTCACCGGACGGGTCCTGGGGAATGAAGAGGAGTCCCGGCTTGGTGCAGAACTGGCCAACGCCCAAGGTCATCGAGGCCGCCACGCCCCTGGCGATCTCGTCGCCGCGGTCCTTCGCGGCGCCGGGTGTGACGACGAGGGGATTGGCCGAGCCCAGTTCGCCGAAGAACGGTATGGGGTTGGGCCGCGCGTTCGCGCGACTCCACAGCGCTCGACCGGCCGGCACGGAGCCGGTGAAGCCGACCGCACTGATCGACGGCGCGTCGACGAGCGCGATACCCGCGTCGAACCCGAAGACGAGAGCGAGGAGACCCTCGGGTGCTCCACCCTTTCGCGCACCGCGCACCAGCGCGTCAAAGCATGCCTGGCTCGTGGCCGGGTGCGCGGGGTGGGCCTTGATGACGACCGGACAGCCCGCGGCGAGCGCCGAGGCGGTGTCCCCACCGGGTACGGAGAAGGCGAAGGGAAAGTTGGAACTCCCGAAGACGCCGACCGGCCCGAGGGGGACGCGCATTCGTCGAAGGTCGGGCAGGGGCCCCATGGGCGAGTCCTTCGCGTGGTCGATGGAGGCGTGAAGAAAGGCGCCGTCTTCGACGACGTCGGCGAAGAATCGCAGCTGAAAGGCCGTGCGGCGAAGTTCGCCTTCGAGTCGCGCTTGTCCGAGCGCGGTTTCGTCGAGGGCGAGAGCGACCAGATTCGCGGCGTCGGACTCGAGTTCATCGGCCATCTCGCGTAACAACGCGGCGCGCCACTGCAGTGGCCGCTTCGCGTAGTCGAGGGCCATCCTCGCCGCACGGTCGGCGAGCTCGACGACGTCGCCGGGTCTCGTCTCCGTGACGTCGAGTTCGCGCTCGACGCCCGTGGCGGGGTTCCTGCTCACGACCCGCGTCACGGCTGCTCACCTCGTTGGTCGGGGTAGAACAGCGCGGCGCCGGGATGTGGGGGGCGGATGGTGATGAGATCGTGGCCACAGAGCGACGCCAACGCGATGCGGTCCAGTTGATCACCGTAGAAGGCGGTGTTGGTGGGCGAGAGCACGTACTCGCCGGTCCAGTCTTCGAAGAGGAGTTCGAGTCCCTCTTCCTTCGTCCAACGCCAGAGTTGGTTGGGCTGGTAACACGAGATGAGAAGGCCGCCGCGCGCGTCAAGGGCTAGACCATCGGGCACGCAACGTTCCATCGGGACGACAAGATCAAGAGGTCCTCCGCCGAGGGCCATCGCGCTCACCCCGGGTGTGCTCGACTCCACGAGCCACAGCGTCGTCGCATCGACGCAGAGACCGTTGGCGTACGCGATCGGCCTTGGGGTCACGTTCACGGTCGTGCCGTCGGGTTCGATGAGGAAGAGTTGGCCGGTGGGTTCATCGAACGATCCCGAATCCGAGACGTAGAGACCTCCGTCGGGGCCAAAGGCCGCGTAGTTGGGGTAGTCGATCGCGTCACCGAAGGCCTCGTGGGTCCCCGTCTCGCCGATTCGCCACACCTGATGGTTACCGGGGTCGCAGACGAAGAGCGCGCCGCGACCGTCGAGCGCAAGACCGAGTAGCGCTCCAGCGTCAATCGACACCTCGATCGTGACGGTGCCGTTGAGTTCGACGCGGTAGACCTGGCCCGCCTCGCCGCCGGCCCAGAGACAGTGGCGCTGGGGATCCCAGCAGACACCTTCGACGTGATCGAGGCCGCTCGCGAGGACTCGGCGATCGTAGTGCGCGGGAATGGGACTGGCCATGGTTATCGCCTTCGTAGGGTCACGCCCGTCGTGGCGTCGAAGAAGTGAGCGTGCTCGGGCGAGATCTGCACCGAGAGTACGTCGCCGACGGCTACGTGGACGCGCGGTCCCATCTTCGCCACCAGCGGGGCCCGGCGCGAGATGTCGCGTAGCGCGCCCGGGTCGCTGGACGCGGTGTCGGCGTTCGAGTCCAGGTGCGTCAGGTGGACGAGGATCTCCGCACCCAACGCCTCGCGCCGCTCCACTCTCGTCTTGATCGTGTTCGGGCTCGACGCGTCGGTGATGATGACGTCCTCGGGGCGAACACCCACGACGACGTCGAGCCCCGACGCCGGCAGTTCGTGCGACGAGGTGTAGTGCCACGGCAACTCAACGGTCTGGTCACCGAAGTCCACTTCGACGCGGTCGTTACCGGGACGCACGTGACAGCGAACGAGGTTCATCGGGGGTGAACCCATGAAGCCGGCGACGAATTCGTTGATCGGGTGGTCGTAGAGGTCTTGGGGAGTGTCCACCTGTTGGAGTCTGCCGCCGCGTAGAACGGCGACGCGGTCGCCCATGGTCATCGCTTCCACCTGGTCGTGCGTCACGTAGACGGTGGCCACGCCCAGTATTCGTTGGATCCGAGCGATTTCGAGTCGCATCTCGACGCGCAGCTGGGCGTCGAGGTTCGAGAGCGGTTCGTCCATGAGGAACGCCCGGGGGCTTCGCACGATGGCCCGGCCCATGGCGACGCGCTGGCGCTGCCCACCCGACAGCGCCTTTGGTCGGCGCTCGAGATAGTCGGTGAGGTGCAGGGTCGCCGCCGCTTCTTCCACTTTGCGCTTGATCTCACTCTTCGAGTCGCCGCGGATCTTGAGGGCGAAGCCGATGTTCTTCTCCACCGACATATGGGGATAGAGGGCGTAGTTCTGAAAGACCATCGCCACGTCGCGGTCCTTGGGAAGGACGTTGTTGACGACGGCGCCGCCAATCGACAGTGAGCCCGACGTGATGTCCTCGAGACCGGCCAGCATGCGAAGCGCCGTCGTCTTGCCACAGCCCGAGGGGCCGACGAGCACCATGAACTCGCCGTCGGCCACGTGAAGGGAGAGCTCGTCGACGGCTCGAACGTCGTCACCGAAGATCTTGGTGACCGCGTCGAAGGTGATCTCCGCCATTAGGAACTGCTCCTTGATCGAAACGAAAGGACGTCGCTCATCGGTCGATGCCCATGGTGAGGCCCTTCACGAGGTAGCGCTGGAAGCCTAGGTAGACGAGCATCGCCGGTAACGCGCTGATGAGCGAGCCCGCCATCAGCTCGGGGATCGACGTCGTGCGCCCAGCGGCGAGGACCGCTAGTCCCACGGTGATGGGCCGTTCCGACGTGTTCTGGATGAAGAGCAGTCCCACCAGCAGATCGTCCCAAATCTGGATGAACTGCAGCACGGTCACCGTGGCGATCGCCGGTACCGCGATGGGCAACACGAGGCGCCAGAGGGCACCGAAGTACCCGAGTCCGTCGACGATGCCCGCCTCGATCAGCTCGTCGGGCACGCCTCGAAAGTAGGTGGTGAAGAGAAAGACCGAGAACGGCGTGCCGAGGGCCGCGTAGACGAGGATCGCCCCCCAGTAGCCCCCGGTGAGCCCGAGCTTGGTGACGTTGACGAATTCCGGCATGAGTATCGCCTGTAAGGGGACCATCATGGCGCTGACGATCACGAGGAAGACCGCCGTCGACGTGCGAAATCGAAGTTTCGAAAAGGCGAAGCCGGCCGGCAGACCAACGAGGAGAATGACGAGAATCGAAGCGGAACACACGATCGTGGAGCTGAGGACCTCTTGCCCGATCGGAATCGTCGCTGAGAGGTTCTTCCAACTGAGCCACGAGAACCCCTGGCCCGCGAGGAACTGCGCCTCGGATTTGAGGCTGGTCACGATCATCACCCAGAACGGGTAGAGCATGATGACGGCGATCACGATCATCGCGAAGAAGAGAGCCCATCGTCCGAGTTTCGAACGGGTGGCGCGTGGGGGACGCGTGGGTTCGTCGGGGCTGTCGGAAGCTCTTGGTGGTGTCAGGAGCGAGGTCATTCGTTCGACCCGATGAGTCGCAGTTGCACGACGCCCACGATCCCCGTGAGGACGAACAAGATCAGGCCGTACAGCGCGGCCGTTCCGAAGTCACCCTGGTTGAAGCCAGTTTGGTAGATGAGGAACTCCATCGTGGTGGTGGCGTAACCCGGACCACCACCGGTCATGACGAAGATGAGACTGAAGAGGGCAGAGAAGAGCGCGATGACGGTCATGACGAAAGCCAACTGGATGAAGCGGCTGAGGTGGGGCAGGGTGATACTTCGAAAGATCCGCCAGCGACCGGCGCCGTCGATACGAGCGGCCTCTTCGAGACTCGGATCCAGTGTCGCGAGTCCGGTGAGGAACAGCATGGTATTCGTCCCGATCATCGTGAAGACGAAGGTGATGCCGAGGGCGCTCAGCGCCGTGGATTCGTAGCCCAGCATGTTGGTGTTCACGTGGGAGAACCCGAGGGCGTGGATGATCGAGTTGAGCGTCCCCTGGTAGGCGAAGAAGCGTTCCGCTACGAGTCCCAGGACGACCCACGAGATCGCGGTCGGCAGGAAGTAGATCGATCGAAAGATTCGCCAGCCAGCGACGCGTTGGTGCAACAACACCGCGATGACGAGTGGCAGACCGAGGGCGAAGGGAACCGCGAGGAGTAAGAGCGCGTTGTTTTGCAGGGCCGTCCAGAGATTGGAGTTGTGAAAGGCCTGGGTCCAGGTAGACGCGCCGATCCAGGTCGAGGTCAACCCGTTCCACTGGGTGAAGGAGTAGTAGACCGCTTGGCCGATCGGCACTCCGATGAAGCCGACCACAAGCGCGATGGCGGGCAGCGCGAAGAGAAAGCCCGCGACTTGGCGGCGCCGACGAAGCGTCATGCGCCGTACGCGCGGCGCGTTCGAGGTGACGACATTCATGTTGCTACTTCGTTCACTCAATTTCCAATCAAATTAAATGACCGTCCCCACCCGGCTCGGTACCTCGAGCCGGGTGGGGACGGAGCATCGGGTACGACTTATCCGGCGAAGCCACTCTTGCTTCGTTGTGTCGCGGGCAGCGCCTTCCACGCCTGGGCCATGTTCTGCAGCGCCGAAATGGCCGACTGCTGGTTCGCGAGGACCGCGGGCAGCACCTTATCCGCGGCGTTGCCGACGTTCACCTGGATGAAGTTGTCCATCATCGGGTACGCCGTCATGTGGTTTTTCGTGACGAAGTTCAACATCTCTTGGTTGACGGGGTTGGTCGTCGTCAAGCCCTTGATGTCAGGGATGAGGCCGGCCTTGTTGATAATTCCTCCGGCTTGGGTCGTCGTAAGAAAGTCCAGGAACTTGAACGCGGCGGTCTTGTGCTTCGAGTACTTCATCACCGAGAAACCGTCGCCGGGGTACTCGACGACGCCGTGGATCGGCTTGACCGAGTACGGCGGTACGAAAGCCGCGACGTTGGTGCCCATCGTGCTCGTGTACTGCAGGGTGTCCCACGTACCGTCGACCATCATCGCCGCCTTGCCCTTCTCGAACTGCTGGATGTTGGCGGTGTTGGTCAACACGTCTGAGTTGGTGTAGCCGAGCTTGTGCAACGACGCCCAGTTCGTCAATTGAGCCACGTTGGCCGCCGACGTCCAAGGAATGGCGCCGTCGTAGAGGCCCTTCCAGTTCACCAACGGGTGAGCACCGATCATGAGGTAACTCATGTCGTACCACGGGTAGAACTCCGTGCTGATGGCCTGGCCTCCGTTGCCGTAGACGATGGGCTGGACGCCTATGGCCTTGAGCAATTTGCAGTCAGCCAATAGCTGGACCCAGTCCGTAGGTACGGTCTTGATGCCCGCTTTGGCGAAGAGTTTCTTGTTGTAGAAGCCGATGTAGAACTGCGTCTCGAGCGGCAGAACGTAGGCACCCTTCGACGCGTTGAAGTTGGGCGCTTCCCACTGCAGTCCTTCCATCTTCGCTAAGTCCGCGGCCGGTACGTTGCCCTTCAAGTTGACGAGATAGCTCGAGTACTGAAGGTCGTAAATACCCGTCCACATGACCGCGAGGTCTGGTCCGTTGCCCGAGACCGCGGCTGATTGGAGCAGCTGGAAGTAGTTCGTGCCCGGTTGGGCGACGATCTTGATGCTGATGTTCGGATTCAGCTTCTCGAAGGCCTTGACGAGATTCGTCGTGGCCACCGCGTTCTGCTCCGTGCCGTAGTTCTGCCAAAGCGTCAAGTTCGTGGTGGAGCTGGCGGAGGCTGGTCCGGTGGCGTAAAACGTCCCCGCCAGCATCAAAGCAGCCGCCGCCGCCCCAATTCCTCTGGTTCGTATCCGTTTCAAGGTTGTTCTCCCATAAATAACTCGAAGTTCACGGTGAACTCCACTTCTCTTGAAGCTTGCACTTCTCAAGACCTCCCCACCACCGGTTCAACGAGACGCGGCGCCAGGCCGATCGGTTGAACCAAAAAATCGAAGTCGCAGCCCTCCGGCGCTTGGGTGACGTGGCGTCGATAGAGCTCGACGTAGCCGCGCGCCGCTACGGTGGGAACGAAACTCACGGGACGACGGGACCTGAGTTCGTCCTCGCTAACCTCAAGTTCGATGACGCCCGCGTCGGCGTCGACTCGTATGACGTCGCCGTCTCTCACCAAGCCAATGACCCCGCCGACGGCGCCTTCAGGGGCCACGTGTAAGAAGACCGTGCCGAAACTGGTCCCACTCATGCGCGCGTCGGTGACGCGAACCATATCGGTGACGCCGCGCGCCAAAAGAGGTTCGGGTATGGGAATCATCCCCCATTCGGGCATCCCGGGTCCGCCTACGGGACCCGCGCCGCTAAAGACCAGCACGGCGTCCTCGGGACACGTGGCGTGGGCCCCGGTGCGCTCGGCGAGTTCGCCGTAGTTCTTGATCACGTAGGCGGGACCGCGGTGTCGCAGCAGCGCCGGTGTCGCCGCGGAGCGCTTGATGAGCGCGCCCGCCGGGGCCAGATTTCCCCGCACGACTCGAAAGGCACCGTCGGCGTTGACGGGATCGTCGACGTCGCGCACGACGCCGTTCGCGGGCTTCGCGAGCGACTGCGTTTCGCCCATGGTCTTTCCGTCGGCCAGGACCGCGTCGCGACACAGCCGTTCGCCGAGACTGCGAAAGACGGTGGGGAAGCCGCCCGCGACGTCGAGGTCTTCCATGAGGGCAGTCCCCGAAGGTTCGACGTCCACGATGACGGGCGTACCTCTGCTCAAACGGTCGACGTCGCCCAACGAGAGGTCGAGTCCGAGCCGACGGGCCATCGCCGTGAGGTGGATGACGGCGTTCGTCGATCCGCCGATGGAACTGAGTACGACGAGAGCATTCTCTAGAGCCTCGCGCGACACCTGACGAGCCGCACTCGATTTCTCGCGCACGAGTTGGACGCTGCGTCGACCGATGAGGTCGGCGATCTCCAGGTGGCGATCGTCGCCCGCGGGGATCGACGTCGAACCCGGCCACGCCAGGCCGAGCGCTTCGGCGATGGCGCCCATGGACGAGGCGGTGCCCATGGTGTTGCACGATCCATTGCCTACCGTCAGCGCTCGCTCGACATCAGCCCAACGTTCGTCGGAGAGTTCGCCGGCGCGACGTTCGTCCCAGAGCCGCCAGAGGTCCGTGCCCGTGCCGATGCGCCGGCCCTCGAAGACGGCGACCGGTCTTGGCCCCGAGACCAGCAGCAGCGTTGGCACGTTCGTGCTGAACGCCCCCATCAACGCGCCGGGAACTGACTTGTCGCAGGCCGCCAACACCACGACGGCGTCGAGTGGTTGGCTGCGCAGGGACTCTTCGAGCTCCATCGCCAATAGGTTGCGGTACAACATCGACGAAGGCTTCATGAGGTCCTCGCCGAGTGACATCACCGGAAACTCGACCGCGACGCCGCCGGCCGCTTCGACACCCGCTTTCAGCGGGGCGACGAGACGGGCCAGGGGCTGATTGCAGGGATTGAGATCACTCGCGGAGTTGGCGATGCCGATGATCGGACGACCGCCCTTCGCGTCGACGTCGGCGCCGCCCATTCGAAGAGCGACGCGACTGTCGAGGGCGACTTCGTCGTCACCTCGCACCCAGCGGTCGCTTCGAAGCGTCATGGCTCGGGGACCCCAATGCCTTCGGCGCCGGGCTTCGACATCGTGAGATCGAGCGCGGAGAGGTCGAGCCACTCGAGGGCGATTTGGGCGCGACGCACTTTTTCTCGAACGTTGCCCACGACGTCGGCGCTCAGGTGTTGACCGGCCGGATAGACCGGGCGGGCGTTACGCAGTCCAAACTTCGCGTACAGCGGCGCGGCTACGGCGGCGATCTCGGCGAGCTCGTGTCCCCGCACGACGCCCCCCATGGCGTCGGGCGATTCGAGGTAGAGATCGATGGGTGCCTCGGAGAGCGTGCGAATCTCGGCGAGTTCCTTAAGCGAAATGTCACTCGGGACGTTGACCGTGGTTCCCCCAAGGGAGACCAGTTGACGAAACGTGACGGGATTGGACGGTGCGAGAACGGCCGAGATCTTCCAAACGATGTTGCCCGGCAGTTCGCCCGCCTCCACCATTGAGCGGAGAATCTCCATGAGACCCGTGTCGGCGATGAGAAAGCCGCGGATGCCCGCGTCCACGGCGCGCCGGATGTCTTCGATGGCGTAGCGCAATTGATGAAAGCCACGCAGGCGACCTGAAAACAGGAGTCCCTCAGGGCTGCGCACGGAGCCACCCACGCCGAACTCCTCGCGGGGCCCCACGAAGAGGTTCACTTCAATGCCCTCGTCGGCACCGATCTGGGCCATGGTGGCGAGATCGTCCTTCGACAACAACATGGCGCCGCTTCCCTGGGACGCTCGGTGGATTGGCACCTTGCGCTCGCGAGCCTCGTCGACGACGGCGCGCAGCGCGTCGGGGTTCTCGACGCTCGGAATCTCAACTCGAAAGTGAGCACCGTCGGGAAAACGAGCCTCGCTCGGCGTCAGCGCGTCGCCGATCGCACCCACGTGTCGAGACAGCGCGGCTGATCCTCGGGGGCTACCAGCACCGTTAGTCATGTTGAACCTTCCTCTCGCCCTACGCCAAAACCTTGAGCGCACTCCGTCGTGATCCATGAGGTCCTTCGAGCACCGGCCACGAAGGCGTGGGTGTGAGCCATTCGAGCCCCACGTTCACGAGGTAGGTCTCTTCGATCTTGGCACCACCGCGAAGGCTAGGGTTCCACGCGACGGCCGTGTTGGCGCGGCGCGTGAGATCCCAGAACGGCGACGCGTACTGCGTGGGAGCAAGCTCGAACTCTCGCTGTTCGAAGCCAATGGGACCGCCTTGAAAGTGCTCCCGCCAGGCGTTGGGCTGCCCCACGGCTTCGTAGCCCGAGGCGAGGGCCTTCATCGTCTCGCCCCAGCTGCCTCCGGGTAGCGACGCTTCGAGCACCGCGTCGTTCACGACGGCGAGAGTCTCCATCAACGAAACGATCTCGTCGTCCCGGTGGCGAACGCAGAGCCGCGTCGCCGCCACGTGCAGGCCGGCGCGCTTGGCGACGACGACGGCCATGATTGACTCGCTGAGGACGTCGCCGACGGCCAGGGGGTGTCGAAGTTTGCGCAGGCGTTCGTCACCGCCGACGATGAGACAGACGGCCTTGGCGCCGCGGGTCTCGAGCTCGCTGCTGATCACGGCCGCCGTATCGAAGTCCGTCGAAACGCCGGGCTTCCAGGCGTCGACGCCGGCGCCCAGCGCTTCGCCGACGAGGGAGCCGAGCTCTCGCAGGTCTTCCTGCTCCGCGTCCGAAAGCGCCAGTCGCGCCGCCACGAGATCATCACGGACGTTGTCACCGAAGGTGTCACCGTCGCTCAAGAGTTCACCTGGCGCGACGTCGGCGTACGAGCAGGCCAACGCGAGCGGCGCACCCGCGTCGTACCACGGCGCGCGCAGAACGTCCCACCCCAACGCGCGCACGTCGTAATCACTCTCAAAGCGTGGTGCTTCGATCTCACTGGTGATGAGCGCGGACCCTTGCGCGCAGTCGAGAGTCCACAGCGGATCGCTACTGGCCGTCAGGTCAACGGGATCGGACATGCCTCCGCTTCGCCAGTTGACCGATCCGGGCGACGTCAAGAGGAGTGGGCGATCGTTGAAGGTCTCGCGTAGCGTGTCAGCCGCGCGTTTTGCCGCTTGCGCTCTTCGACCCATGCGGGTGAGCCTGTTCGGCAGTACAAAACGCGTGTCGGAATTGATAAGTGCATCCAAGCACGTTGAGCGGTTGTGGTCAAGTTATTGGACATTGTTACCGCAGTATTTCCGTATAGTGTTTTGTCATGCCGAACACGAGTAAGACCGTCGACGAGAATCGCTACCAAGTTCAGTCCGTGGCACGCGCCGCGAATCTCTTGAATGAGATAGCGAACCACGGCGCGAGTGGGCTCAGTGTCACCGAGATCGCCGATCGACTCGGGGTGGCCAAGAGCACCGCGTTGGCGCTGGCGCGCACGTTGTCCGCGGCGGGACTGCTGCGCGGCGTGGACCCGGGCCCGCGCTACGTGTTGGGACTGAACCTCCTTCGACTCGGCGACCTCGTCGGTCAGCAGACCTCGATCGCGGAGTTGGGACTACCGACGTTGCGCAACCTCTCGACGGTGACGGGCATGACGGCGCGGCTGGCAATGAACGAGAATGGTTATCCCGTTTTCTTGGAGCGCATCGACGGTGAAGGGTCGATTCGTTTTCACGCGCCTCTCGGTCAGCGCGAGGAACCGCACGCCACCGCCGCCGGAAAAGCCATCCTTGCGCACCTTCACGACGTTGATGTACGGCTCTTGATCGGCGAAGCCGGCATGGCGCGCTACACGCCCAAGACCCTGACGGACGTTGAGTCGCTCATGGGTGAACTCGAGCGCGTACGAAGTGAGGGCTACGCGCTCGACGACGAGGAAGAGGCCGAAGGCGTGTTCTGCGTGGGATCCGCGTTCTTCGATCATCAGGGGCAGTGCAAGGGAGCACTGAGCGTGACCGGATTGAAGGTTGACGTGCCACTTCGCGAAGTTCGCCAGCTCGGCGTCACCGTGCGCGAGCACGCCGACCGGCTCAGCTCGATGCTCGGAGGCGTTCGACCACGGGTCACGCAATGAGGGCCTTCGTCGTCAGTGAGCCGGGTGACGTCGCGCTTCGCGAGTGGCCCGAGCCCGTCGTCCTCGAGGGCGAGGTTCTCGTCGCCCCGCTCCTCGCTGGCGTCTGCGGAACGGACCTCGAACTCATCGACGGCTCCATCGATCTCGCGTACGTGCGCTACCCCCTCGTACTCGGGCACGAATGGGTGGGCCGCCTTGAGGCTGACGTGGCGGACGTGGGACCAGCGGGCACGCACGTCGTCGTCGAGGGAGTCATCCCTTGTGGTGTCTGTGTCGCGTGCGTTCGCGGCGCGAGCAACCTGTGCGAGGTCTACGACGAAATCGGCTTTACGCGGCCGGGCGCTCTCGCCGAACGGGTGAGTGTCCCTCGTCAACTCGTGCACCGGCTATCCGACACGGTGGCGACCGAAGACGCCGTGCTCGTTGAACCCATGGCGGTGGTCTGGCGCGCGTTGACGCGCGTACCGCTTCGACGCGGCTTGCGCGTGGGGATAGTGGGCGACGGCACGATCGCCCTCCTGGCCGCGCACCTCGTACGGCTCTTCGGGCCTTCGAGCACGACCGTCATCGGTCGCCGTGAAGAGCAGCGTGGGCTCGCCGCGAGCGCGGGCGCGGACGAGTTCTTCGTTGCGACACCGCGCGAGACGTTCGATCTCGTCATTGAGGCCGCCGGTTCGGGCGCGGCGGTGGCGTCGGCGATCGAACGCTGCGCCCGAGGGGGCACGGTGATACTGCTCGGCCTTCCGCCTCACGGGACCACCGTCGCCCTCGCGCCGGACGAACTCGTGAACAACGACGTGATCATCCAAGGGAGCTTCTCCTACACGCGAGGCGCCTTCGCCGAGGTGGTGAGTCGCGTCAACGGCGGCGACCTACGGCCCTCGTTCCTCATCACCCACCGCTTTACGCTCGACGACGCGCCCGCCGCCGTCGTCGCGCTTCGCGGGCTCGTGGCGACGAGCGGGGCCCGAGGCAAGGTCGTCATCGACTTCACGCGGGCCTAACGGAATCGTTGGCCCACGCCCACACGGGTCTCGACGATCTCACCGTCACGCAGTTCTACGCGGTAGGCGGCAGGACCGGTCGCTTCGTCGACGGCCATGTCGGACACGACCGAGGTAGGCTCGATCCCTTCGTACCACAGACCCACGTGATCGTCGGTGGCGTAGGCGAGGGGCGACAAGGTTCCGTCGAGCAGAAGTTGGTGCAGGAGCGGGCGTCGCTGCGCCTCGGCGTCGTAGTGCACGCCGTTGGCGTAGGGCAAGAAACCCAGCCCGTTCGTGACGGGCCGCAACGTGGGGCCGAAGGAGTCCGTCGTGCCGCCCTGGTGCCAACAGAGGCTGCCCGCCGAGACGCCGCCCAAGATGACGCCGCTCTGCCACGCCTCGCGCATCGCCACGTCGACGCCGTGCAGTCGCCACAGCACGAGGAGGTTCGCGACCGACCCTCCGCCGACCCAGACGAAGTCACTGCCACCGAGTCGTTCAGTGGGATCGGCCGAGGGTTGGGGAAAGAGTTTCAATTCGGTGACGTCACAGCCCGCCGCGTTGAAGGCCTCGTACAGCAACGCGTAGTAGAGACTCGGATCACCACTGGCGGTCTCGACGAGGCACACGCGTGGACGCTCCTTCTTCGTAAGCGCGAGTCCGTCGAGGACCATCTGGCCAAGTCGCCATGACATTTGAACGGGGCCGGCGACCACACCGCCGGACGTCGCGAGGATGCGAGGTGTTTTCATGACACCGTTTTACTTCACCCGACGCCGGTGACGCGCAGGGAGTCCTCTGCGTAGTATTCGCTACACGCCTCCATCGCCAAAGGAGAATCATGAGCACGAGTGAAGCGGACCTTGACGCGCTGATCGAAGAACTCGTCACCGCCTTCCCTCCAGCGACCACGAACCCGATCGAGTTCCTGGGTGAGCAGTTCGATCGGGGCCTCGCGTGGACGCACTTTCCACTCGGTCACGGGGGGCTCGGGCTCGCGCCGGCGGACCAGGTGTACGCGATTCGGCGACTGTCGAAGTTCGGCGCGCCGAACGCGTTGGGCCGCAACGTCATTGGCTACGGCATGGTGGCGCCGACCCTCGTCGCGCACGGCACCGACGAACAAAAGGAGCGTTTCTTGAGGCCGCTCTTCACGGGTGAGGAGATCTGGTGCCAGCTCTTCTCCGAGCCGGGAGCCGGGTCCGACATCGCCACGCTCGCTACGCGCGCCGAACGAGACGGCGACGAGTGGGTCGTCACGGGCCAAAAGGTGTGGACCACGCTCGCGCACGAATCGGCGTTCGGCCTCTTGATCGCACGGACCAATCCCGACGTGCCAAAGCACAAGGGCATTACCGCGTTCCTGGTGGACATGCGCGCCCCCGGTGTCGAGGTGCTGCCGCTCTACCAGGCGACGGGCGAGGCCGAGTTCAACGAGTGTTTCTTCAACGAGACTCGCGTTCCCGACAGTCGTCGACTGGGTGGCGTCGGGCAAGGGTGGAACGTGTCGATCACCACGCTCATGAATGAGCGCGTGTCCATCGGTGGAGCGGTGCCACCTCGAAGTTCGGGTCTTATCGGTGAAGCGCTCAAGATATGGCGCCGGCGTTGGTCGACGCGAGGTGACGCGCACGCCATGGCCGTTCGAAGCGACCTGATGCAGGCCTGGGTGAGAAACGAGGTCGCCCGACTCACGAACTGGCGTGCGAGCGATCTTCGACGAGCCGGCACGCCCGGACCGGAGGGATCCGTAGCGAAATTGGTCTTCGCCGAGGAGAATCAACGAACGAGTGAGCTCTGCGTCAATCTCATGGGCGCCGACGGCATGCTCTACGGCTCGAACTACCCCCAGGTGCGCCCGAGCGAGTCGGCGATGACGGGTGGCGACATGCGCAAGGCCTTCATCCGGATGCGCGCGAACTCCATCGAGGGCGGCACCAGCGAAGTGATGCGCAACATCATCGGCGAGCGCGTGCTGGGACTGCCCGGCGAACCACGTAGTGACAAGGACGTCGCGTGGAAGGACGTAGCACGAAGTTAGTGACGACTCATCTGTCGCTCAACTGCTCAGCGAAGAAGTCGAGCGTTCGACGGTAGGCGTCGCGCGCGGCGCCTTCGTTGTAGGCGGACGGTCGCGCGTCACAGTGAAAGCCGTGCTGTGCGTCGGGGTAACGAACGATGTCCGTCGTGAGCGGGAGCTTCGCGGTGACCACCCGCAGGGCTTCGACGTCGTCGCTCGGAATACTCGTGTCGAGATCGCCGAAGAGTCCGAGCCACGGCGCTCTCAAGGTAGGCGCGAGTTCGAGGAGCGGTGAAAGACCGAAGCGTCCTTTGGTCAGTCCGCCTCCGTAGAAGGTAACCGCTGCCCCGACGCCCGCCAGTGTCGCGGCGTAGAAGGCGACCGAGCCACCCATGCAGAAGCCAACGACGCCGATGGACGAGGACCCGAAGCCCAGCGAGTTGAGAAAATCGATCGTGGCGTTCAAGTCGTTCGTCAGTCCCTCCACGGTGAGCTCGGCCATCAACGGCATTGCGCGATCGAACTCGTCGTAGGGAATCTCCGGCGCGCCGCTTCGGTGGAAGAGATGCGGCGCCACCGCGAAGAAACCCGCGTCGGCGAAACGATCGGCGACGTTGCGAATGTGGTGGTTGACCCCGAAGGCCTCCTGGAGCACGATGAGTGCACGCGGTGACCCCGTCGAGCCGGTGACGTAGACGGGAAAGCCCGGCGAACTCGCGGTGGTGCTCACGCGAAGTTCGGCTCTTCGGTCCTCGTGCGCTTGAGCTCGTAAAAGCCCGGCGTACTCGCGACCAGCAGCACGCCGTCGTACAACTTCCCGGCGGCTTCACCCTTCGGTGCGGGCGTGACGACGGGGCCGAAGAAGGCGACGTCACCGACGCGGATGACGGGCGTGCCGACGTCGTAACCCACGGGGTCCATGCCCCGGTGGTGACTCACCCGAAGGGCCTCGTCGTACTCGGAGCTCGTGGCGGCCCCGGCGAGGTCGGCCTCGAGTCCGACGTCACTCAGTGACTCGGCGATGACCTTGTCGAAGTCCTTCTCTCCCTGCACGTGGCGGCGAGTACCCATGGCGCCGTAGAGCGGTTCGACGACCTTGTTGCCGTGGCGCTCTTCGGCAGCGATGAGCACGCGTACGGGTCCCCACGCCTTCGAGAGTAGTTCGGCGTACTCGGGGGAGAGGTCGCGTCCTTCGTTGAGCACCGCGAGACTCATGACGTGAAAGTTCACTTCGAACTCACGGACCGTCGCGGCTTCGAGGAGCCAGCGCGACGTGATCCAGGCCCAGGGGCAGAGGGGATCAACCCACAGATCGACGTGCTCGGTCATAGGGGGTCCTTACTTTTCGCCGTGTGCGGTTAACACTGTAATGACAGCGTTCGTGACGCCAACCGCCGTGGGAAGGTCCAACATTTCGTCAATGGCGTGCGCGTTGGAGTGTGGACCACCGACACCCGTCGCCACGAACTGCACGCCGGGATAACGTTTGGCGAGCGACGCGAGGAAGGGGATTGAACCCCCCTCGCCGGTGAAACCAGCCGATCGACCGAAGGCGTCAAGGGATGCCCGCTCGAGAGCCGACGCCAGCCAGGGCGCGAGCGTGGGCGCGACCCAACCATCGCCCGAGGAGTCCACTTTGACGGAGACTTTCGCGTTGGACGGAGGGTCGAGCGTGAGCATGCGCTCGACGGCGGCTGCGGCCGCACCGGCGTCGACGCTCGGTGGGAGTCGAAACGACAAGACCGCCGTCGTGAAGGGTCGCAGCACGTTGCCGGCGATGTCGGGCGAGGGGAGCCCCCCCATGCCGATGATCGAGAGCGTCGGGTACCACGTACGTCGAAGGAGACGCTCTTCGGCGCTCGCGCCCATCAGCGTCACGCCCTGCACCAGCGGGAGCTCTTGAGCGATGACGTCACCGAACTCTTGGGCGATGTCGTGGGCGGACTTCGTGTCGGCGGCGGGGATCGTGGCCCACATCTCTTCGATGAGGACCTCACCCGTCGTGGCGTCCTCGACGCGGTCGAGGAGTTGGCGCAGCACACGAAACGACGAGGGAACGACGCCACTGACCGAGCCGCTGTGCTGACCGTGCTCGAGTACCTGGACAGTCAACTCGATGTTCACCATGCCGCGAAGTGACGTCGTCACCCACAGCCGGTCGTAGGTGAGCGCGCCAGAGTCGAGGCAGATCAAAAGTTCGACGTCGCCTAGATGGTCGGCCAGGTCATCCAGGTAGGCCTCGAGATCCGGGCTGCCGCTCTCCTCGCTCGCCTCGATGAGCACGACGCAGCGGCCGTGGGGAATGTCGTGGGCTTCCATCGCCTCCAGAGCACTGAGGGCCGAAAAGAGGGCGTAGCCGTCGTCCGACACGCCGCGCGCGTAGAGCCGATCCCCTCGGCGAACGGGGACGAAGGGATGAAGTCCTTCGGACCAGTCACCGAGAGGCGGCTGCTTATCGAGGTGACCGTAGAGCACCACCGTGGCGCCGTCACCGGCCGATGAATCAACGGTGACCACGAGGGTTGGCGTTCGGCCCTCGAGACGGTGAATCGTCACGTCGAAACTGGCGAGGCGGCGCGCTCGCGCCCACGAGGCCAGCAACTCCGCGGCCGCGTCGAGATTTCCGTGATCGGCCCAGTGGGCGTCGAACATCGGCGAGAGCGACGGGATCGCGGCGAAGGCCGTGAGCGAGTCGAGCGCGGTTCGTTCGAAGTCAGGTAGTGAAAGTAGGGGCATCCCAGCGAGATTACTGTGCGCGTTCGAGACGGATGACCTGCCAGCAGTACCACGCGACGTCGGAGCGAACGCCCTCGAAACGTTCACCCTTCTGTCGCAGTTCCGCTTCACTCACCATGACGTCGAGACGGTGGATTCGCGACCAACCGTTTCGCACGCCGAAGTCGCCCGCCGGCCAGACATCGTGTCGGGCCAGGGTGTGCATGAGGTACATCTGCGCAGTCCACGGTCCGATGCCGCGAACCGCGACGACGTCACGCAGGACGTCGTGGTCGGACATCCGGCCGTGGTGGGCGAGACGAACGCGACCGTCCAACGTTCGTTCCGCGAGATCGAGCATGGCGGCGGCCTTCGCGTTCGAGAGTCCCGCGTTTCGTAGGCTGGCGTGGCCCGCGCGCTGGATCGATTGGGCACTCACGTCGCCCCCGCAGAGATCGACGATCCGCTGGTGGATCGTCGTAGCGGCCTTCGTCGCGAGGAGTTGACCCGTGATCGCGCGCGCCAACGTGGGGAATCGCTGGGCCACCGGTGCCCGACGGCGAGGCGGTGGGGGACCGACGTCCGCGACGACCCGCCGGAAAGCGCGGTCACGTCGGGCGATGACGACGGCGATCTCTTGAGCAGTGAGTGGCGAGGACACGCTTCGACTATTGCAGAGTTGACGTTGGCAGATAGACGCCGTCGGGGACGTTCGTCGCGTGCGTGACGACGTCGACGAGGAGCGCGTGGATCGCTCGCACCGGCGCGGCGGGAAAGCCGAAGCGTCGGCTCGCAAGGACCACGCGGCGTTTGGCGATGTTCTCAATGGGCAACGCGACGAAGTTGGTGCGTAGGTGCGGTGAAAGCATGGTCGCGGGCAGAATCGAAGGTCCGTGGCCGTCGAAGGTCATGGAGGCAATCGTTCGAAGACCGTCGAGTTCGATGAGCGCGTTCATCTCGACGCCCGCTTGACGCGCCGCCTCGTCGATCTCACGACGTATCGGGGTTCCGCGCATGGGTAGGAGAATGTCGTGGTCGATGAGCGTCGCGAAGGGCAGGGGACCCTTGATCTTGGCGAGCGGGTGATCGCGCGGCGCGATCACGACGAGGTCTTCGGTAAAGAGGTCGACTTCAGTCAGTTCGTCGGCCATCACCGGCCACGCCAGTACCGCGAGGTCGAGCTGGCCGTTGACGAGACGAGGTTCAAGGGCGGAGTTCGTGCCCTCGCTGATGCGCAGGTTGATCTTGGTGTAGCGAAGACGGAGATTCTCAAGCAGTAACGGCACGATCCAACGTCCCGCGGTGCCGATCATGCCGAGGGTGACTTGGCCACGAATATCGGCGTTGAGTTCGGAGACGTCCGACGCGATGGCTCGGAGCTCTCGGAGTATTCTTCGGGCGCGTTCGACGACGATGACACCCGATTCGGTGAGGTTACCCGTCGAGCGATTGACGAGTTCCGTGCCGAGGTCGCTCTCGAGACGCGCGACGCGATTCGAGATGTTCGACTGCACGGTTCCCAGTGCGTTGGCGGCACTCGAGAAGGTGCCGTTCTCGGCGATGCTGACCAGGGCTTCCAGTTGGCGTATTTCCACGTATCTAGTATAGAGATGGAAAGTATCTCTACTATTCGCTTGCGAGATACCTGGCGAAACGCCATACTCGTGTCAGCCTGTTTTACTCAAACCCCCCCTTGAGTGATCAGAATGCTTTGCAAAAGGACCAGCCACCCCCCGGTTGGTCCTTTTGCGTTTTCTGGGTTGTTAGCGTTGGTTCAATGCCAGGTGAAACCTCCTTTCGCGATGACGTCGCCCGAGGAGCCGTTCGAACGGTCAATCTCCTTTCGCGCCTCGCGTCTCGAGGCTCGGGCACCGTCATTGGTGGGCGCGTGGGTCTCGCCATCGCGCCCGGCCTCCTCGCGAATCTCGCGCGCGGTCGCGACGTCGTGCTCGTAAGCGGCACGAACGGAAAAACGACCACCACGGCCATGATCGCGGCCGGCTGGGGTCAGAAGGTCGCCACCAACGACACGGGTTCGAACATGCCCGAAGGGCTCGTCGCGGCGCTCGTGTCGTCCAAGAGTACCGCGGTGGTACTCGAGGTCGACGAGGCGTGGTTGAGTGACGTGGCGTCCGCGACGCGTCCGCGAGTCATCACCCTTTTGAATCTCTCGCGCGATCAACTCGATCGTGCCAACGAAGTGCGCCAGATCGCCGAGCGCTGGCGGGCGTTGCTCGCGGACTTGGGCGAGGTGACGGTCGTGGCGAACGCCAACGACCCTCTGGTCGTCTACGCCGCTGAGCTCGCGGCCAACGTCGACTGGTGCGACGTGCCGAC
>Ga0307372_10001068_pt1 | contig 47800 bp, 42 predicted proteins | sample OX1MG_FD_202533 | JGI IMG/M metagenome (GOLD analysis project Ga0307372, IMG submission 202533) | Soil microbial communities from Risofladan, Vaasa, Finland - OX-1 | ecosystem: Environmental > Terrestrial > Soil > Coastal area > Acid sulfate soil | place: Finland: Risofladan, Vaasa | collected...
CGAGTTGGCCGAGCGCTGCGAGAAAGTTGCCGTCGTCGGTCTCTCCGTGGGCGGGGGACTCAGCGCACTGATCGCCGAGGAGCGCACCGTCGCCGGATGCGTCTTCATCAATCCCATGTTGAAGGGTCCCGGCGCCGAGATGGAACAGGGTCTCAGGGACTTGATCGAACAGGGTGCGGAAATATTGCCGACCGACGCGAGTTCGGACATCAAGAAAGCAGGCACCACCGAGGCGAAGTACGAAGGGTGGCCACTTCGTGCACTCCAGAGCGTGATCGACGGCGTCGAGGTCGTCGCCGCCAATCTGTCGGCGATCACCGCACCGAGTCTGTTGCTCTCGAGCCGCGAGGACCACACGGTCGCCCCCAACAACGGCGACGAGATCGTCGAGAAGTCCTCGGGTCCGGTCGAACGGATCTGGCTCGAAGAGTCGTATCACGTCGCGACCTTGGACAATGACCAGGAGCTCGTGGAGAGTGCGACGCTGGAGTTCCTCGCAAAGGTCTTGAGGTAATGCCGATACTTCGTCGTGAGGACGTCGCTCACGTCGCCAAGTTGGCGCGACTGACCATGAGCGAAAGCGAACTCGACATGTTCACGAAACAACTGAGCCAGGTCCTGGAACACGCCAACGACATGAACGCGCTCGACCTCGAGGGGGTCATCCCGACGGCGCATCCATTCGGTCTCATCAACGTCGTGCGTGAAGATCAACTCCGAGCTTGTCTCGATCACGACACGGTGATGGCCATGGCCCCGGACGCCGAAGACGGACGATTCGCCGTGCCGCGGATCTTGGGTGAGGCGCCGTGAGAAGCGTTCGCCAAATCGCGCTCGAGGTGCAGAGCGGTGAATCCAGCGCGCTCTCAGTCGTTGAAGAGTCACTCGCGCAGATTCGGGCCCGCAACGACGAGCTGAATGTATTCCTCTACGTCGACGAAGAGGGCGCGCGAGCGGCGGCCAATGCGATCGATGTGCGAATCGCTCGAGGTGAGCAGGTCGGAACGCTCGCCGGCGTTCCGGTCGCCTTGAAGGACAACCTCTGTCAGACGGACATTCCTACGACGTGCTCGTCGAGGATCCTCGATGGTTGGCGACCGCCCTATAGCGCCACGGTCGTCGATCGACTCCTGCGGGCCGGTGCCATTCCCGTCGGCAAGACGAACCTGGACGAGTTCGCGATGGGTTCCTCGACCGAGAACTCGGCCTTCGGCCCCACTCGAAATCCCCTCGACACGTCGCGAGTTCCCGGCGGATCCTCCGGAGGATCGGCCGCGGCGGTCGCCGCCGACATGACACCGCTCGCCCTCGGCAGCGATACTGGTGGATCGATTCGTCAGCCGGCGGCACTCTGCGGACTGGTCGGGGTAAAGCCCAGCTACGGGCTTGTCTCTCGTTACGGGCTCATCGCCTTCGCCAGCTCGTTGGACCAGATCGGCCCGCTCACCAAGACGGTGACTGATGCCGCCATGGCGCTCGAGGCGATCGCCGGTCACGACCCACTCGATTCCACGTCGCTGCCGGAACCGGCGCCGTCGTTGGTCGCTCACGTCGGGGACGGCGTTGCGGGAAAGCGCATCGGTGTCGTGCGCGAACTCATCGACGGGGCGGACGCCGAAGTGGTCGCCTCCGTCGAGCGCGCGGTCGAGGCCCTCAAAGAAGCCGGAGCGACCGTCGTCGAACTCTCGGTGCCGGAGTTCCGTCTGGGACTGAGCGCGTACTACTTGATCGCCCCGGCCGAGGCGTCGAGCAATCTCGCACGTTTCGATGGGGTGCGTTACGGGCTGCGCGTCGACGGCGACGACGTGACCGCGATGATGGAGGCGACTCGTACGGCCGGTTTCGGCGAGGAAGTCAAGCGCCGGATCATGCTCGGCACCTACGCGCTCTCAGCCGGCTACTACGACGCGTACTACGGCCAGGCGTTGAAGGTCCGAACCTTGACGATCAACGCGTTTCGTCGCGCGTACGAAGGGGCCGACCTGTTAGTCGGTGCCACGACACCGTCGGTGGCCTTCGAATTCGGATCCAAGACGGCCGATCCCATGGCCATGTACCTCTCGGACGTCTTCACCATTCCGAGCAACCTCTCGGGCGAACCGGCGATCTCGGTTCCCTTCGGCACCGGCGAAGCTGGCCTGCCGATCGGCGTGCAGCTACTCGGTCCGGGACGCAGTGAGGGCCAACTGTTCGCCGGAGCCCGGGTTCTCGAAATCGCGGACGGACGCCCATGACGTTGCCCGACAGCTGGGAGATGGTGGTCGGGCTCGAGGTGCACACCGAACTCAAGACCACTACCAAGATGTTCTGTGGCTGCGCGAACTCCTTTGGCGCCGCTCCCAATACCAACGTCTGTCCCATCTGTCTGGGTCTGCCTGGATCATTGCCGGTCTTGAACGTCCGGGCCGTCGAGCTGGCAATGGCGATTGGCACGGCTCTTCACAGCACGATCTCGCCCTCGACGTTCCACCGCAAGAACTACTTCTATCCGGACATGCCCAAGGACTTCCAGATAAGTCAGTACGACCTGCCCATCAACGTCGGCGGCTACTTGGACCTGCCCGACGGTTCCCGGGTTTCGATCGAGCGCGCCCACCTCGAAGAGGACACCGGCAAGTCCACCCACCTCGGCGGGAGCGGCCGGATCCATGGTGCGGATCGCTCGCTCGTCGACTACAACCGCTCCGGGGTTCCCTTGGTCGAGATCGTCTCGGGACCGGACATTCGCAGTTCGTCCCAGGCCCGTGCCTACGCCGCGGAACTGCGTGGCATCTTGATCGCCACCGGCGCGTCGGACGGCCGGATGGAAGAGGGTTCCATGCGAATCGACGCGAACGTCTCGGTACGTCGCACGGGCGGACCCTTCGGCACTCGCTGCGAGATTAAGAACTTGAACTCGTTACGTAGCCTCGTTCGCGCCATTGACTTCGAAGCGACCCGCCAGGTCGAATTGATCGAAGGAGGCGCAACCGTTCGCCAAGAGACTCGACACTGGGATGAGATCGTCGGCGCGACGTCGACGATGCGCGTGAAAGAAGAGGCCGACGACTACCGCTATTTTCGAGAACCCGATCTCGTGGACCTCGCACCTGATCAAGCCTGGCAGGACCGCGTTCGCGACGGTCTCGGACCCATGCCCGCCGAACGTCGAGCGACGCTCACGCAGCGCCTTCGAGGTCCGGCGCCAGCCCTACTCGGCGCCTTAGAAGTCGTGATCGATCTCAATCTCGATTCGTACGTGAACGCCGCGCTGGACGCCGGAATCGAACCGGAATTGGCGATCGCACGTGCCGCCAATGAGATCGCCGGCAACCTCGAGGGACTGGCCAACTTGAATGTCGAGGCTTTCGTGACAACCCTGCGAATGGAGTCGAGCGCCGACTTGTCCGCCACGCAGGCCAAGGCGGTGTTGGTTGAGATCCTCGCCAACGGGGGAGACCCAGTGTCGATCGCTCAGAACAAAGGATTCGAGCGCCTCGGATCGGGCGCGTTGGGCCAGGTCGTGGCCCAATTGATCGAAGAGAACCCGGACGAGTGGTCGCGTTACCGCGCGGGTGACGACAAACTGGCTCAGTTCTTCATTGGCCAGGTAATGAAGCTCACCAGTGGTCAGGCGAACGGAAAAGAAGTCATCGCCGAGCTCCAGTCACGCCGTTGAAGAACCTAACGCCGCGACCGTGCGGTCGCCGCTCGACGAAGTAGTTTTTTCCCATGCGCCGTGTTCCCCTGGTCATGGTGACCATCGTGCTACTGAGTGGTTTGGCGACGAGCGTGAGCGGTGCAGACTCGACGACCACGACGTCCTCGACGACGACAACAACAACAAAAACGATTAGAACCATGCATCACCGTCGTATCGCGGCGTTGACTGGCCTCCCCGATCCGACCGCGGTCACCAAGCGTCGTTCGGCGCTCACGATCAAGGTCGACAACACGCCACAGGCGCATCCGCAATACGGAATCGACAAAGCCGACGTCGTGTACGAAGAGATCGTCGAGGGCGGGATCACCCGACTGGCGGCGACCTTCAACTCTCATCTGCCGCTCAAGGTCGGCCCCGTTCGATCAGTGCGTCGAACCGACCGAGAGATCGTCTTTCCCATCCGCGGGATCTTTGCATTCTCTGGCGGCGCGCAGTACGCCGTGTCGAGCATCGAGACCGCACCGGTCAAGTTGATTGACGAATCCAACGCCGGAGGGGCGATGTTCCGCGATCCGACACGACCGCCGCCGCACAACCTCTTCGCCAACGCGGTCGCGCTGATGAAAGAGGGCGGCAAGGTGTATTCGCCCCCGGCGCTCTTCACCTACGTTGCCCAGAAGGCCCCGCCCGTAGGAGCCCCCGTCGGCTCATTTACGGTGAACTTTCTGTCCGGATTCGCGGTGTCATATCAGTGGGACGGCAAGACGCACGATTGGTTGCGATCGATATTCGCGACGCCGGACGTGACGGCGACGGGAGTTCGGGTGGCGCCGACCAACGTGATCGTGATGAGCGTCAAGTACCGCGGCGGGGTCGGCGTCGAGGGTTCTTACGCCCAGTTGGTGGGATCGGGGCCAGTCGAAGTCTTCTCCGATGGACGACTGCAAAAGGGTTTCTGGCATCGCTCGATTATCCAACGCCCGACGGCGTACCGAACTCGTACGGGCAAGATCATCAAGCTGCGGCCCGGTCAGACCTGGGTCGAACTACTGGCGGTCGGTGAGACGGTGAGCGCCTCCGGTCGCTAGTGGCGTCGCGAGATCTCATCGACGTTTCGTAGACTTACCCAATGACCACGCATCCCACACCTCGAAGTACTGACGTCACGCTGGGCAAAAGTCGCGCCCCGGCGCGCTCGATGTTGCGCGCTATGGGACTCACCGACGACGACATGTCCAAGCCACAGATCGGCGTTGCGTCGAGCTGGAATGAGGTGACCCCTTGCAATCTTCCGCTCTATCGATTGGCCAAGCGCACCAAGGTCGCCGTGCGCGACGCCGGCGGCGTGCCCTTCGAATTCGTGACGATTGCGGTCTCCGACGGTATCTCGATGGGCCACGAAGGCATGCGCGCGTCGCTCGTCTCGCGCGAGGTCATCGCCGACTCGGTCGAATGCGTCATGCACGCCGAGAGTTTTGACGCGATGGTGACGTTGGCTGGTTGCGACAAATCATTGCCCGGAATGCTGATGGCGGCCGCTCGCCTGAACGTCCCGAGTGTCTTTCTTTACGGCGGCACCATCATGCCCGGAGAACTCGACGGACGGGCCCTCGATATCACGTCGGTTTTCGAAGCGGTCGGCGCCAACGCCGTCGGTGCCATGAGCGACGAAGAGTTGACCGCCATCGAGTGCGCGGCCTGCCCCGGCGAGGGGAGTTGCGCGGGGATGTTCACCGCCAACACCATGGCGAGCGTGGGCGAGGCGCTCGGGATGTCGCTACTCGGCAGCGCCTCGGTACCGTCGATCGACCCGCGCCGCGACCAGTACGCCTACGACTCCGGTCTGGCGGTACTCAACCTGTTGGACGAGGGAATTAATGCGCGACAGATCATGACGAAGCCGGCCTTCGAGAACGCGATCGCCGTCGTGATGGCGCTCGGTGGCTCGACCAACGCCGTCTTGCATCTGCTGGCCATCGCTCACGAGGCGCGCGTGGACTTGGATCTCGACGACTTCAATAAAGTGGCGTCGCGGGTTCCCCACATCGCCGACATGAAGCCGCACGGTAGGTTCCATATGAGCGACCTGGACCGGGTGGGCGGCGTGCCGGTCGTCCTGCAGCACCTCCTCGACCATGGACTCTTGCACGGCGACGTCATGACCGTGAGCGGCAAGTCCATGGCCGAGAGCCTGGCTGAATATCACGCGGCATCGCCCGATGGCGAGGTGGTGCACGATCTCAGCCACCCGATCCACGACCGCGGCGGCATCGCCGTACTTCGAGGATCACTGGCACCCAAGGGCGCGGTCGTGAAAGTGGCCGGTATCGACCAGTTGCAATTCACCGGTCGGGCACGGGTCTTCGACGGTGAGGAGTTCGCGCTCGCGGCGATCCTCGCCGACGAGATCGAGCCCGACACCGTGCTGGTCATCCGTTACGAGGGACCGAAATCCGGGCCGGGAATGCGCGAGATGTTGATGGTCACGGGCGCCATGAAAGGCGTCGGTCGCGGGAGCGACTGCGCGCTCATCACCGACGGTCGTTTCAGTGGCGGCACCCACGGATTCTGCGTCGGTCACGTCGCGCCGGAGGCTCTCGACGGCGGACCTATCGCACTCGTGCGCGACGGCGACCGGATCACCATCGACGTGGAGACGCTGTCGATCGACCTCGACGTCGATGCGACCGAACTCGAGGAGCGGGCCAAGCACGTCGCGCCGTTCGTGCCGCGCTACACGACCGGTGTGCTCGAAAAGTTCGCTCGAATGGCCCAGGGCGCGGAGAAGGGAGCGGTGACGTCCAGATAGCCGTCTTGTGCGGTGGTGCCACGTGTGCCAAGATAGAAGCGTGACGACCCGTAACGACATTCTGGTGGTAGTAGGCGCGCGGCGCCGGTAGTCACGTTCGTACGTACTCCGGAGGCCTCCCAAAATAGGGAGGCCTTTTTGCTTATCTAAGAACAAAGGAACATTGTGCAACTCACAGGAGCGCAGGCACTGATCAGGAGCCTCGAACAAGAGGGCGTCGACACGATCTTCGGGCTGCCCGGCGGCGCCATCCTCCCGGTCTACGACCCGCTCCTCGACTCATCAATTCGCCACATCCTGGTGCGCCACGAACAAGGCGCCGGGCACATGGCCGAGGGTTACGCCTTGGCGACCGGTCGACCCGGCGTCGCTATGGTCACCAGCGGCCCCGGCGCGACGAACATCGTCACCCCGATCGGCAATGCCCACATGGATTCGACGCCGCTCGTGGTGATCACCGGTCAGGTCGCGACGGCGGCGATCGGCACCGACGCGTTCCAGGAGTGCGACATCACCGGCATCACCATGGGGATCACCAAGCACAACTTCCTCGTCCAATCGGCCCAAGAGATCCCGCGGGCTGTCGCCGCGGCCTTCCATCTAGCAACGACCGGTCGACCGGGTCCTGTCCTGATCGACGTGCCCAAAGACGTGACCCAGTCGATGATGGACTGGTGGTACCCGGCGAGCGTCGAAGAATACGACTTGCCCGGTTATCGCCCCGAGGTCGCACTCGACGAAGAGGCCATCCGTCGTGCGGTCGCGCTTATCGCGGAATCTGAACGGCCGGTCCTCTACGTCGGCGGGGGCACGCTGAAGTCGCGCGCGGCAGCCGAGCTGCTGGCCTTTGCCGAGCGAACCGGAATGCCCGTCGTCACGACGCTGATGGCGCGAGGGGCGTTCCCCGATTCGCACGAACAGCACTTGGGGATGCCCGGGATGCACGGCATGTACACCGCGGTGACCGCGATCCAGAAGAGCGATCTCCTAATCTCGCTCGGTGCTCGATTCGACGACCGCGTGACCGGGAAGATACCCGCATTCGCCCCCGAGGCCAAAGTCATCCACGTGGACATCGACAAAGCGGAGTTCAACAAGGTGCGTCACGCCGATGTCGCGATCCAGAGCAACGTCGGTGCCGTTTTGTCCGCCTGGGACGCGGCCCAGGCGATGCCGCGGAACCTCGACGTCTGGTGGAAGACCCTCGATTATTGGCGCGATCAGTACCCGTTGGTCTACGACGAACCGACGACCGGCGGACCGCTTCGCCCCCAGCACGTGATCGAGGCCATCGCGGCCAAGGCCGCGCCCGGCACGATTGTCGCGGCCGGCGTCGGACAACACCAGATGTGGGCGTCCCAGCACTGGAAGTTCGAAGAGCCCGGCACTTGGATCAACTCCGGGGGAGCGGGCACCATGGGCTTCGGAGTCCCGGCCGCGATCGGTGCGAAGGTCGGGCGACCGGATCGCACCGTGTGGTGCATCGACGGCGACGGTTGCTTCCAAATGACGGCGCAAGAGTTGACCACGGCGCGTTCCGAAGGCATCCCGATCAAGGTGGCGATTCTCAACAACGCCTACCTAGGCATGGTGCGCCAGTGGCAAGAGATGTTCTACGAGGAGCGTTACTCAGAGGTCTATCTGAGCGCCGATCTGCCGGATTACGTGAAGTGGGCCGAGGCCATGGGTTGTGTCGGACTGCGCGCTCGCACCCTCCAAGAGATGCATGACGTGATCGATGAGGCCAACGCCATCAACGACAAGCCGGTTGTGATCGACTTTCGCACCGACGCCGAAGAAAAGGTCTTCCCGATGGTCGCTTCGGGCGCGAGCAACGACGACATCCTCGTGCACCCGTTGCAGCGTGGAGAAGGTCGATGACTCCTCCCGAACCGTATCTGGGCGAAATATCGCGCACACCCGTGCGCCACCACATCCTCTCAGTGCTCGTCGAGAATAAGGCCGGGGTACTGGCCCGAATCGCCGGTCTCTTCGCGCGACGGGGCTTCAATATCTATTCGTTGGCGGTGGCCCCAGCCGAGAGTCACGCCCGGTTTTCACGGGTCACGATCGTCGTCGACGCCGAATCCGCGCCGCTCGAACAGATCGTCGGTCAGCTGGACAAGCTGGTGAATGTCGTGGCGATCAGCGACCTCGCGCCGAGCGACGCCATTGAGCGAGAACTCTTACTGGCGACCTTGCCCCTCGACTACAAGCATCGTCCGGCCATGATCGACACGATCGAGCGCGCTGGCGCGTCGATCGTCGACGTCGGGCCGACGTCGGTGACAGTGATGCTCGCGGGGACCCCGGCCGCGTGCGACGAACTGGAACGGGCTCTGGAAGTCTTCACCGAGGTCGAACTCCATCGAACCGGTCGCGTGGCACTCCCTAGACTTGGCTGACCGAAGACTTACCATCAACCGATTGAAGGACTCCCCATGACCACGATGTTCTACGAAGCCGACGCTAAGCCCCAGCTCTTGATGGGCAAGAAGATCGCGATTCTCGGCTACGGATCCCAGGGCCACGCGCACGCGCTCAACCTGCACGACAGCGGCTACGACGTCCGCGTGGGACTGCGCACCGACTCCTCGTCGATCGCCAAGGCCGAAGACTCGGGCCTTCGCGTGCTCTCAATCGCTGACGCCTGCGCCGAAGCCGACGTGATCATGGTGCTCGTACCCGACACCGAGCAAAAGCGGACCTATGACACCGAGATCGAACCACATCTGACCACGGGCAAATGCCTCCTCTTTGCTCACGGCTTTAACATTCGTTTCGATCTGATCAAGCCGCCGGCCGATGTGGACGTGGCCATGGTCGCCCCCAAGGGCCCCGGACACCTCGTACGTCGAACGTACTTGGAGGGCGGAGGCGTGCCGTCGCTCGTAGCGGTTCAACAAGATGCCACCGGACAGGCCCACGACATCGCCCTGGCCTACGCGCACGGTATCGGAGCGACCCGAGCGGGCGTGCTCGAGACGACGTTCACCGAAGAGACCGAGACCGACCTCTTCGGCGAGCAGGCCGTGCTCTGCGGAGGCGTCACCGCGCTCGTGCGAGCCGGCTATGAGACCCTCGTCGAAGCGGGCTACCAGCCGGAGAGTGCGTACTTCGAGTGCCTCCACGAACTGAAGCTGATCGTCGACTTGATGTATGAAGAAGGGATCACTGGCATGCGTTTCAGCGTCTCGGACACTGCTGAGTACGGTGACCTGACTCGAGGACCACGGGTCATCAACGAGGCGGTCAAGAAAGAGATGAAGCAGATCCTCACCGAGATTCAAGACGGTACGTTTGCCGCCGAATGGATCCTGGAGAACGAGATAGGTCGCCCGCGCTACCGCGAACTGCGCGACGCCGGAAAGAAACATCCGATCGAAGACATCGGGAAGAGGCTTCGTGCCATGATGCCCTTCGTCTCGGCGGGTAAGCAAAAGGTCGCGGACGTCTCGGGTGGCGACACCGATTGAATAGCGGGTGGCGCTTTACTTCGGCAACGACTCGTACTGACCGTGTCTCTGTCGTCGGATATCTCGAACGTCGAATGCGACCGCAATGATGATGCCCGCGATGACCAACACCTGGACGAATTCGATCGGCCAGGACCGATGTCCGGTTAATTCCACAACGACAATGGTCAACACCACTACAGCAAGCATTGCGCGAAGATGTAATAACTTGGTTGTTGCGAAGAAGTTGATAAATCGAACCTACCGCGTCACGTCCACGAACCGTCCGCGCGGGATTGGCGTCGTCACCCAAAGGAGTAACGAATGGACATTCGTTCTGCCTACAGGAGCGGCTCGTACGCATGATCCTTTTCGAGTCATAGTGGAGAGGATTATGCGCGAATGCAGCGAAGCACGATCAAGGCTTATGGGCATCACGTGGGCTCACAACGTGCGAGAAGCATCAGGTCAATGAAGTGCTGACTGAAACGGTCCGGGCTGGCGCGTCGAACTAGGCGGCAAACTGCGGAAAGTAACATAGGGATATTCAATTTAATGATAATGGCTCCCTCATGGTCACATGGACAAGCGAGAATCGGTGGCCCTGCGGGTCCGACGTCATTGATCTGCTTCCCAGTGCTGGAGCAAGTGCCGGCGAACGAATGGAATGGGCATCATGATTAAACCTGCGACGCCTGACGGCGTTGATCCCCCCGACGACCACCGGCGGGCGACAGCCCGTGCGGGCCGCGAGCGTCGACGAACCTTACGCTCCGAGTTGAGTGACGAGATGAAAACCGCAGCACGGTCACGCTCGATGGGGATTTGCGAGTGCACAAACCAGAACTGCTGGCACTTTCACCGGTGCAAAGCTCCGGGAGTCACCTATTTGGCCAAGCGTTCCGATTCCGGTGTCGTGTCGTGCCAATTTTTTTGTCGCGAGTGCGCCCGTACGGCGGGTGGACGACGGGATCGCTTGTAGCACTTCTCCAGTTCAAACCGTTTAGCACACTGAAGCCTTTCGATTGCCACGATTTAGTAAACGGGTCAGTTCTGCAACGGATGCTCCTCGGCGCGCTTTCCGGTACGTTCTTAGTGACCTGCGTCATTTGGCTCGAAGTAAGCGGTCCCTCTCGAAGCAAAGATATATTTTGATGAGACTGGAATGATTCAATGACTGACGAATTGCAACGGAGTTCGTGGAAGTCAGCATCGGTATTCCGACGCCCATTGACGTCGGATCGGCGGCGCGCGGTCACACACGTGGTGGCAGGAGAGTTCGCATTCCTCGTCTTCACCGGAGTGAGCATTGCGCTGCATCCCGGTTTCGTCCTGAAAGGGGATGAAGGTGGGTTGAGTGACTATGGAGTGCACCTCGCGACCACGGTCCCTTACACACTCGCCTTGGCGTTGCTCGCCTTTCACAGCCGACGCGCGGCACTTCTCTTCGCTGACGACGACCAACGATCACGTCGCCTTCGTCTCCTGCTTTCGGCGTATTGCTCGGTCGTGCTCTTGGTATTGCTGAGCACGTACGTGTACACACTCAACAGCGTGTTGAAGAATGTTCACTTTAGCTTCGGCACTCTTTTGATTCTCGTCGTCGGCGTGGGCTCGATTTGGATGTACCGATTGTGGCCATCGACGATTGCGGTCCGGTTGCTCCTTGCGATTCAGTTAACCGGGGACGTCTTGACCTTGTTGACGGTCATAGGCGCGTTTCACGTACTCTTTCTGGCCGAAATGCTGTCGAATATCGGCTTCGCGTCTCTACTAGTTCGAACTTGTCGACGAGTTGACGTCGAGGACCGACAGATGCGCGCGAGCTACAAATTACCGACGACGTAGTTGATGCACGCACAGAGTGACGCGACATCTTCTGAATCAATACTGGGAAACATCGCGATACGCAACTGGTTGCGTCCGAGCTTGCGATAGGGATCAGTATCGACAATTCCGTTGGCTCGGAGAATCTTCGCAATATTCGTAGCGTCGACATCGTCGTGGAAGTCAATCGTTCCCACGACGTTGCTCCGCTGTGCCGGACTTTCGACGAACGGTCGGGCAAAGGGCGACGCCTCGGCCCAGGTGTAGAGGACTTCTGCCGACGTGGCCGAACGACCCGCCGAGAAACTCAATCCGCCGTTGTCATTCATCCACGCAATCTGGGACGCGAGCATGTGGATCGTCGCGAGTGCCGGTGTGTTGTACGTCTGATTGAGACGTGAGTTGTCGAGGGCGATCTTGAGATCCAGCGACGCCGGTGTCCAGCGTCCTGAAGCGGCGAGCGACTCGATTCGCTCAATAGCTGCCGGTGAGCACGCGGCCAACCAAAGTCCCCCGTCGGAGGAGAAGGACTTCTGCGGCGCGAAGTAGTAGCAATCGAACTGCGACGCGTCGACCATCAGGCCACCCGCGCCCGAAGTCGCGTCCACGATGACCAGTCCCTTGGCACCGGCGGGGCGCTCAATCGTCATCATCACGCCCGTCGACGTCTCATTGTGCGTGAGGGCGTAGGTGTCGACGCTGTCGTCGGTCACGGCGCTGGGATGCGTTCCCACGGCACTCTTGATGATGTGCGGATCCTTAAGGTGTGGTGCTTCGGTGACGCACGTCGCGAACTTCGAAGAGAACTCACCGAAACTGAGGTGTTGCGACTGTTCAGCGATTAGATGGAATGTCGCGGCGTCCCAGAAGCCTGTCGTGCCACCGTTGCCGAGTAACACCTCGTAGCCGTCGGGCAACGAGAAGAGTGCGTGAAGGCCCTCGCGAACCTCGGCGACTTTGTTGCGTACGGTCGACTGTCGGTGGGACGTGCCCATATAGGTCGTCCCGTCAGCGACGAGGGCACTCAACTGCTCGGCGCGGACTTTCGAAGGTCCGGAACCAAAGCGTCCGTCGCGCGGGAGAAGGTCGGCGGGAATCTTTAACGTCTCGGGGGAACTCATAGACTCATTCTTACGGAAATTGAACGGAGCCCCCGATGACATCGAGAGTGAGTCGCCTTTTGGGTGGCTTGGCCCCCAGCGCAACTTTGGCCGTGGACGCCAAAGCCAAGGCGCTCAAAGCGGCCGGCGAGCCGGTCATTGGTTACGGCGCGGGTGAACCTGATTTTGCGACTCCCGTCCACATCGTCGAAGCGTCGGCCAAGGCCTGTTACGACCCGGCGAACTACAAGTACACGCCGACCGCGGGACTGATGGAACTGCGCGAGGCGATCGTGGCCAAGTCCATGCGCGATTCGGGTCTTCACACGACGCCCGGCCAGGTGCTGGTCACGAACGGCGGAAAACACGCAATTATCACGGCCCTGATGGCAAAGCTGAACCCCGGTGACGAAGTGCTTATTCCGGCGCCGTACTGGACGACGTACCCCGAGGCCGTGTACCTCGCTGGAGGGAAACCGGTCCCGGTGATGACCTCGCAGGCGAATGGTTTTCGCGTCACGGTCGACGAACTCGAACGGTCCCGGACCCCAAGGACGACGTTGTTAATCTTCACGTCCCCGTCGAACCCCTCGGGAGCCGTGGTGCGACCACACGACGTCGCGGCGATAGGTCGCTGGGCGGCCGAGCACGGCATCTGGGTGCTGTGTGACGAGATTTACGAACACCTGGTCTACGGCGACGCCGAATTCGTGTCGATGCCGGTCGTGGCGCCTGAGTTGGGTGATCGCTGGATCGTGGTAAACGGCGTGGCGAAGACCTACGCGATGACCGGGTGGCGCGTCGGGTGGATGATCAGCGCGCCGGACATCATGGAGGCGGCCGTCAACTATCAAAGCCAGACGACGTCGAACATCTCGAACATCTCGCAGCGCGCAGCGGTCGCCGCCCTCAACGGTGACCTCAGCGCGGTGTACGAGATGCGCGCGGCCTTCGATCGAAGGCGCAAAGTAATGACCTCAATGCTGAACGCCATCGACGGCGTGACGTGCGTGGAGCCCGAGGGGGCCTTTTATTGCTATCCCAACGTGACGGGATTGTTAGGTCGGTCCTTCGGCGGGCGCGTGGCGCATTCGTCTGCGGAACTCGCCGAGATGTTGCTCGAGGCGATCAAGATTGCGGTGGTCCCAGGTGAGGCCTTCGGGACGCCGGGATACTTCCGACTCAGTTCCGCTCTAGGCGACACGGACCTCGCCGAGGGTCTGGAGCGCTTGGCGAATTTCGTTGCCGCAGGCTGAGATTCACCCGTTTTCCCTTAGTGTGAGAGGACCCAACGAAAGGTGACCTCGTGGCTCGTGTATTAGTAACCGAAGAGATTGCCGACTCCGGTCTTCAACAATTGCGCGACGCCGGACACACCGTCGAGATTCGGCTCGGCCTTTCGCCGTCCGAATTGATTGAGGCCGTGAACGGTGCGAACGCGCTCATCATTCGATCCGCCACCAAAGTCGACGCCCCCACGCTCGAAGCGGCCAAGGAACTCGTGGTGGTTGGCCGCGCCGGCATTGGATTGGACAACGTCGATGTTGCTCGGGCGACCGAACTGGGCGTCATGGTCGTCAACGCGCCGGTCTCCAACATCCTCTCGGCCGCAGAACAGACAATGGCGCTGCTCTTGGCCCAGGCGCGCAACATCCCCCAAGCCCATACGGCACTGAAGGCCGGAAAGTGGGAGCGCAGCAAGTGGGAGGGCGTCGAACTCCACGGCAAGACGCTCGGCGTCGTCGGACTCGGAAAGATCGGTGCTCTCGTGGCCCAACGGGCCTCGGCCTTCGGCATGCGCCTGATCGCTTTCGATCCGTACATCTCCGAAGAGCGAGCGCGGCACATGGGTGTCGAACTGGTTGACCTCGACATGCTGCTCGCTCAAAGCGACTTCATCACGATCCATTTGCCCAAGACGAAGGAGACGACGAATCTTCTTGACGCGGCAGCGTTAGCGAAGACCAAACCAGGCGTTCGCATCATCAACGTCGCCCGAGGCGGCATCGTCAACGAAGCGGATTTGGCCGATGCCATTCGCAACGGTCACGTACAGGGCGCGGCGTTGGACGTCTTCGAAAAGGAGCCGACCACGGAGTCGCCATTATTCGAGCTGCCCTCGGTCGTGGTCGTACCTCACCTCGGCGCCTCAACCTTCGAAGCGCAGGACAAGGCCGGCATCACCATCGCCGAGCAAGTGCAGTTGGCCCTCGCCGGCGACTTCGTTCCCTACGCCGTCAACGTCGCCGCCGGCGAAGTGTCAAACGCCGTGCGTCCCTTCATGGGCTTGGCCGAGGTCCTCGGTCGCTTCATCGGTGGACTCCTGGACGGTAAGCCCGCAGACCTGGAAGTTAATTACCTGGGCGAGCTCGCGGGTTCGGGAACCAAGATACTCACGCTCTGCGCACTGAAAGGACTTCTCACGGCGACCGGCCACGAGGGCGTGTCCTTCGTCAACGCTCCGCAACTTGCCGAAGACCACAACCTCACCTACAACGAGATTTCCACCGTCGAGTCACCGGAGTACGTGAATCAGATCTCGGTGCGCTCCGGCGACCACGAGGTGTCGGGCACGTTGGTCACGATCGGCACGCGACTCGAGACCCGGATTGTCGGCGTTGACGGGCACAGCGTCGAGATCCCACCGGCCGCGTCGATGCTCGTGGTGCACAACGATGACCGGCCCGGCATGATCGGCAGGGTAGGGGTCGCGCTCGGTGAAGCCGGCGTGTCCATCAGCTCGATGGCGGTGGGTCCGGACCAACTGACCAAAACCGCCCTGATGGTCCTCTCGACCGAGATTCCCACTCCGGCTGAAGTGATCGAGCGTTTACGTGACGCCGACGGCATTCAAGACATCCACCTCATCACCCTGCGCTGACAACTTCGCTTCAGCCGTCGCAGTTGATGGAGTAGCCGACCCCGGGAACGGTGGTGATGAGTTCCGCCGATTCGTCGTTCAGTTTCTGACGCAATCGGTGGATGTAGGCGTGGACGTACTGGGCTTCGGCGCCGTAGCCCGGAGCCCAGACGGCGCCGAGAATCATCTGGTGCGTGCAGGTCTTTCCGGCGTGGCGAACGAGGAACGCCAGCACCTCGAACTCCTTGGTCGTCAACGCGACGTTGGCACCCTCCCAGGCGACATCGTGATGGACCAGGTCGAGGGTGAGAGCGCCGCACGCCATAGTCGTCTCAGCGGGATCCTCTCGATCGACGCTGCGTCCGCGTAGCACCACCTTGATCCTCGCCTCGAGTTCGGGCATGCTGAAGGGTTTCGTGACATAGTCATTCGCCCCGGCGTCGAGCGCGCCGACCTTGCGATTCTCCGATCCGGTCGCCGACCAGGTGCTCGGGGAGCTCGGACAGATGTTGCGCCGCCTCGCCTCCGCGCTGCGCCTCGAACCTGGAAGAGTCCAAACTCGCCACCACACTCGCGACGAGCAACATGGCCGTCCAGTTCTGCGGGGTTCCGACGTCAAAGGAGAGCCGCTGACGGATCTGGTTTCGTCGGCTCCAAGTTCGAAACGGACGTCGCGTTAACCTCGACGGCGTGAGCGACGTTGCCGGACCACTACGTCGTTGGCTGTTCACTTCGCAGGCCCGGCTCTCGACGTACTCGCTACGGCGAAACGCCTTTCGCTCCGTGACCAGAGCTCGCAGCGCCATCAAACTTGCCGGGACTGAACCGCATCTGCGGCAGGAGTCGGGTGCTCCGCACCTCGCACGTTTGAACGAGTACATCGATGTAATAGACGATCACTCGCTCGAACTCTTTGAGACCCGATCGTAAACCGGAGATGAAAGTCGTGCGGCCTCGTGGCGCCTAGGCCGCGAGCAACGCTCGGACGTGGGCTCTGGTTGAATCAATCACCGGTAACGATTCTTCTTCGTCCATCAGCATTCCAAATTCGGTGCAGCAAAGACCGACCACGCTCGCGCCACGTTCCAGACATGACGAAGCGACGTCTCGCAGGTAGGCGCGCGAAACCTTCGTGACGATGCCCCGGGTCAATTCCGAGAAGATGATGAATTGGAGTCGCTCGGACTGTTCTTCGGTCGGCTTGATTGACGTGACGCCGAGCTCCTGCAACCGGTCTGAATAGAATCCACCTTCGATCAGGTATTTCGTTCCGAGGAGAGCCAGCGTCGAATGGCCTCGTCCGAGGGACTCCTTGGCGATGGCGTCGCGCACGTCGATGACCGGGATGGCGACGGCGCCTTGCACCTGAGCGAAGTTGACGTGCATGGTGTTGGCGCCGATGCCGAGGACCGTGGCGCCAGCGCGCTCCAGTCGCCGCGCAGAGTCGGCCAGGATCTCACCCGTAGCTTCCCAGTTGCCCTCTCGTTGCAGGGGCACGATGGCGCCGAAGTCGACGGAGTCGATGAGGAGTTGCGGTTGCGACCACTCGTTCACACCGATGAAGAGTTGATTGAAGTAGCGATAGTACGACGCCGTCGACTCCCAGGAGAGTCCGCCGACGATGCCAATTCTTGATCCTGACATGACGATGTCTAGAAGTAACTGATGAGGTCGACGCGTTCCATGATCTCGTCTGTGAGCAGCGGCAATACGTCGAGCGCGGCCATGTTCTCTCGCACCTGTGCGGCGTTGGAGGCACCGGTGATGACAGTGGACACGTGAGGATTCTTCGCGCACCACGCGAGAGAGAACTGGGTGAGCGAGACATCAAGTTCGTCGGCGATGACCTTGAGATCGGCCACTTTTTTGTTACGGGCCTCGTCAGTGAGCAGACCCTTCAGCCATTCGTAGCCGGGCAGCGTCGCGCGAGAACCTTCGGGCACTCCGTTCAGGTATTTGCCGGTAAGGAGTCCCGAGGCGAGCGGCGACCACGTGGTGGTACCGAGTCCGATGTCCTCGTAGAGACGCAGAAACTCCTTATCCACCTTGTCGCGGCGCAAGATGTTGTACTCGGGCTGTTCCATGAGTGGCTTGTGGAGGTTGTGGCGGTCGGCAATGTCGTAGGCGGCGCGGATCTCATCGGCGTTCCATTCCGACGTTCCCCAGTAGAGCGCCTTGCCCTGTGTGATCATGTCGCTCATCGCCCACACGGTCTCTTCGATCGGGGTATTCGGGTCGGCTCGGTGACAAAAGACGAGGTCGACGAAGTCAAGTCCCAAACGCTCGAGTGAACCGTCGATGGCTTGAGTGAGATATTTGCGGTTCAGGGTGTTGCGCATGTTGGGAACACTGTGCAATCCCCAGAAGAGCTTGGTCGAGACGATGTACTCGTGACGCTGCCAACCCAACTCACGGAAAGCTTCGCCCATCACCCGCTCGGACTCACCGGCGGCGTAGGCCTCGGCGTTGTCGAAGAAGTTGACGCCCGCCTCTTTGGCGGCGTTGAGGCATTCAGCCGCCTGCTTGGCGGTTTCGATCTGATCGGCGTTGGCGAAGGTGACCCAACTCCCGAAGGACAGCAGGCTGACCTTGAGACCTGAACGGCCGAGTCGTCGATATTGCATGTCAGTCATGATTTCTCCTTGGGGTGTGGTGGACCGAACTAATCAGAATCAGGATTGCGAGGTACGTCGGCCCATTCGTCATGCGAAACCGGCTCGGCGTCCTGGGGCCGCTTCACGAGCATCACGGTGCCGGCGATGCTCGCCGCGACGACCAGTACGAACATGAGTTTCAGAACTGTTTTAAGTACGCCCATGACACATGAGGTTAGCGGTGAGTTTCTCTGGACATCGACGCCGTCAGCGGTAGAATGATTGCATGAGAAACGGCCACAAGGAGCTGCTGCTTCGATAGGGGTGAGCATTCGCTCGCCCCGACCCCCGCTTTGGCGGGGGTTTTTTGTTTCTCGTTTTACCGTGATGGAGAGGATCAAACAGGTGAAAGATAACCAGCAACCGAGCCCCATGGCCTACGACAAATATGTCGCGACGATTCCGGTCGACCTACCGGATCGCGCCTGGCCCGATCGCCGACTGACCAAGGCGCCTCGTTGGTGCAGTGTCGACCTTCGTGACGGCAACCAGGCCCTGATCGATCCAATGGACCTAGAGCGTAAGAACGCGATGTTCCGCCAACTCGTGGAAATGGGATTCAAGGAGATCGAGGTCGGCTTCCCTTCGGCCTCGCAGCCCGATTTCGACTTCGTGCGACAGATCATCGAAGAGGACTTGATCCCCGAGGACGTCACGATCCAGGTCCTCACCCAGTGCCGCGAGGACCTCATCCGTCGCACCTACGAGTCGGTCATCGGCGCTCGCCGCGCCATCATCCATTTCTATAACTCGGTTTCGACGTTGCAACGTCGCGTCGTGTTCGGTCTTGACAAGGCGGGGATTCAGAAGATCGCGACCGACGCCGCGGCCTTCTGTCGCAGCCTCGAATCGATGTCGCCCACGACGGAGTTCTATTACGAATACTCGCCCGAGAGTTTCACCGGTACTGAGCTCGACTACGCCCTCGAGGTCTGCAACGCCGTCATCGACGTCATCGATCCCACACCCCAGAGGCCGCTGATCTTGAACCTCCCGGCAACCGTCGAGATGTACACGCCAAATCTCTACGCCGACGCCATCGAGTGGTTCCTTCGTCACGTGGATCGTCGCGACAGCGTCGTGCTCTCGTTGCACCCACATAACGACCGCGGTACCGGCGTCGCGGCGGCCGAACTCGGCGTCCTCGCGGGTGCCGACCGCGTCGAGGGCACGCTCTTCGGCAACGGCGAGCGCACGGGCAATGTCGACGTCGTCAACCTGGCGTTGAACTTGTTCTCTCAAGGCATCGACCCCGAATTGGATATTCGTGACATCGACAAAGCGCGCCACGTGGCCGAATACGCCAATCGTCTGCCGGTGCACATGCGTCACCCCTACGTCGGTGAGCTGGTCTACACCGCCTTTTCCGGTTCGCACCAGGACGCGATCAAAAAGGGAATGCTGGCGATTGGTGACACCTACGACGTCTGGGCGGTGCCGTACCTGCCGATCGATCCGAAGCACACGGGTCGTACCTACGAAGCGATAATCCGGGTCAACTCCCAGTCGGGCAAAGGTGGTGTCGCCTATTTGCTCAGCGCCGAACACGGCCTCGATCTACCGCGCGCCATGCAAGTGGAGTTCTCGAAACAGGTCCAGGAGCTGACCGAGGCGACCGGCACCGAGATCTCGCCGGCCGAGATCTGGGATGTCTTCACGACGACGTACCAGCCCGAGAATCCACCGATCCAGCTGCTCTCGAGCGAGGTCTCGGCCGACCAGGCCAGCACTCGCATCTTCGCCCAGCTTGTCGTAAGTGGCCATCACGTCACCGTGAAGGGCGAAGGCAATGGCCCGATCGACGCCTTGATGGACGGACTACGCACCGAGATGGACGTGAAGTTCAGCGTCCGCGACTACTCCGAACACGCCCTGACTTCGGGTTCGGCCGCTTCGGCCGTTGCCTACGTCGAAGCCGAAGGTGAAGACGGGACGACCTGGTGGGGCGTCGGCATGAGCTCGTCGATCCTCGACGCATCGCTCGAAGCTGTCATCTCTGCCGCAAATCGTCGTCGGTAGGAAACGCCAGGGATCTTCGACGCCGTCCGGCATCGAAGTCCTCCGTAGGATTCGCTCAACTGGGAAAGGCTCCCGGACGAGAGTGTGGCTGGACACGACAATGCCGTTACAAAACGACGCGCTCGCCATAAGTGATGCGTGGTCGCGAGGCCTCGACATCCGAGAACTGGTCAAAGCACGGTTGCGTGAGTCGAACGCGCTCGACGTGGACGTTGACATCGTCGCCATTGGCAAGGCGGCACGCGAGATGAGCGAGGCCTCACGCGACGTGCTGGGCGAGCACGTTAAACGTCGGCTGGTGATCGTCGATGAGGGTCCGGCCTTTTCCATGGACTCCGACGTCGAGTTCGTCATCGGCGAGCATCCATTGCCGGGCCTCGGCAGTCTGATGGCCGGCCAGCGCCTCGTGGAGTTCTTGGATCGACCAAGTGGCGCTGGATGCACAATCTTCCTGATTTCGGGAGGGGCGTCGAGTCTTTGCGCCCTGCCGCAACCACCGGTGGGTCTCGACGATCTCCACGAACTCTTCGCGGCTGCCCTCGAATCCGGTGCTGATATCACGACGCTCAATAAACTTCGCGCCGCGAGCTCGAGCATCGCCGGTGGCGCAGTTCTTCGAAGAGTTCGAACACCACGTTCACTGGCTCTCATAATGGTCGACAACGTGGTGTCGGGGGAGCGCTGGGTGGCGTCGGGTCTCACGTTCGACTACACGCCATCCGGTGCCGAAGTTGAAGGGCTGTTAGAGGACGTTGGGCGTGGAGGCACGGAGTTCGCGATGAGAATCCTTGAAGCGGCCCGGAATCGAGGTCAAGTCATGAGAGAAACAGCGACGACAGTTCACGAGAATCGGGTGATTGCCAGTCCATCGGACGCGCTCGTCGCGGTCGCCGATGAGGCGACCCGGCGCGGCTTCCGGGTTATTGCATTGGGTAACGCACTCCGCGGCGATGTCCAGGATGTGGTCAAGCACATGGCCGAGACGATTCGGTCGAATTCCCTTACGTCAGAACAGTTCTGCGTGGTCGGGGTGGGCGAAGTGACGCTTCGAATCCGGGGGAACGGCACCGGTGGTCGATGCCAGGATTTCGCGTGGCGGATGGCCAAAGTACTTGACAGCACCGAACGCGACACGGTTGTCGTAGCCCGCGCCACCGATGGGCGAGACTTCGTCAAGGGCATTGCCGGTGGCTGGGTCGATGACGCAACGCTGGGCCGCGCCCGCGAACAGGGAATCGATTGGACGAGTGTCGTTGAGAACTGCGACAGCCACCAAGCGCTGGCCGATCTAGGTCAACTCCTCGAAGGCGGTCGAACGGGCTGGAACCTCTGCGACGTCTACCTCGCCGTTGTGGGCCGTGCCTGACCTAGGTCCGCAGGACCACGTTCAGGGGCTCCTCGCCACGGAGCATGCGTTCGATCTGTTGGTGAACCAGGCGAGCGATGCGAGGCAAGGCGGCTGAACTCATACCTCCGACGTGCGGGGAGATCAGTACGTTCTCGAGGGCGAAGAGCGGATGGCCGTCCGGTAACGGTTCGGGTTCTGTCACGTCCAGGGCGAGGCGAAGCCTCCGGCTTTGAGCCTCTGCCAGCAATGCGTCGGTATCGGCGACGGCCCCGCGAGCGACGTTGACCAGCAAACTTCCGTCGGACATGAGCGAGAGAAACTCCCGGTTGACGAGGTGATGCGTGCTGTCGTCGAGCGGAACCGCGATCACTACGATGTCCGACATCGGCAGAAGTTCGTTCAAGGTGCCCAGACCGTAGATGCGGCCGCGTTCGTCGCTTCGTTCGTGGCGCGCGAGGCGAAGGACCGTTGTTTCGAAGGGGAGCAGTCTCGATTCGATGGCGTGAGCGACCCCTCCGTAGCCGACCAGCAGTATCGTGCGGTCGGCCAGGCTCTGATGCCACGAGGGCGACCACCTGCCAGCGGCGGCCGCTCGCACAAAGTCCGGTATCGCGCGTTGCGACGCCAGTATGAGTGCCAGGGTCAACTCGGCGGTCGAGGTCTCGTGCACCGACGCGGCGTTCGCGAAGGTCATGTGCTTCGGCAAGACTTCGGCGACGCCGTCGTAGCCCAGTGTGAGACTCTGCACGAGTGCGACGTCGAGACCTTCGAGCGTCGCCAGGCCCTCGAGCGACTGCAGGTACGGACGAATCACCATGTCGATCCGGTGGAGGGGTGCCGATTCCTTCATTGACCATTCCACGACTTCGACGCCGCGGGGCAACTCCCCGAGGGTGCCACGCACGAGTGCGTCGGGAACGCTGAGCACGAAGGCGTTACCCATCGTGATCAGTGGAAGAGACTGGCGTAAGCGTTGATGGCCGGTTGTCCGCCCAGATGGGCGAAGAGCACGTTGGCGTCCGGTGGGATCTCGCGGTCTTGGACCATGTGAATGAGTCCAGCGAGCGACTTTCCTTCGTAGACCGGATCGGTGATCATCGCTTCCAGCGACGCGCCCAGTCGCATCGCGTCGAGGGTGCGGTGGTCCGGAATCCCGTAGGTGCCCGCGTGAAAACGATCGTCAAGGACGATCTCTTCGTCCGGAATCTCTCGTTCGACGCCGATGAGCTTCGCGGTCGCACGCGTGATTCGAGCGATTTGCGCCCAGGTCTCGCCGGGTTTCGCCGACGCGTCGATGCCGATGACCGTACGCGAATCGTCGTGGAGGGCGAAACCGGCGACCATGCCGGCCTGCGTCCCACCGGTCACTGAACAGACGATGACGTAATCGAAAAAGACTCCCAGTTCGGTCTCCTGCTGTTCAACTTCTTTGGCCCATCCGGCGAAACCGAGACCGCCGAGGGGATGATCCGACGCTCCGGCCGGAATTGCGTAGGGCTTGCCGCCGCGCTCCTCAACTTCGAGGATGGCTTTTTCCCAACTCTCCTTGAAACCGATCTCGAAGCCCGCTCGCACGAGCCGTACGTCGGCGCCCATCAAACGGCTGAGAAGGATGTTGCCCACGCGGTCGTAGGTCACGTCGGGCCAATCGACCCAGCTTTCTTGGATGAGGACGCACTTGAGACCTGTCTTGGCCGCCGCCGCAGCCACTTGTCGCGTGTGATTGGACTGCACGCCGCCAATCGACACCAGCGTGTCGCAACCATTGGCCAAAGCGTCGGCGACCAGATACTCGAGTTTGCGGGTTTTGTTGCCGCCGAAGGCGAGACCGGAGTTGACGTCATCGCGTTTGGCCCAGACGCTGGCCCCTTCGAGGTACTCGCTGAGTCGATCCAGTCGATGTATCGGCGAAGGACCAAACATGAGGGGGTAGCGGGGGAACGATTCCAACGACATGTCGCCTCCTAAATTCGTGTGACCATCCGAAGTTAGCGCAGCCGGACAATCGGTAATCGGGCGATGCGAAGATCCAAATAAGTCCCTGCATCGTAGAATTAGAACTACGGAAATAGAACTGAGCGACCAAGCGCGCGAGTACGTGGTGGCGCGCGGCGGTACCCTCTTCCTGAAGGTGCGTCACGATTGGTGCTGTTCGCGCGGTGGGCTGACCTTCATGGACGCTTCGACGACGGCCCGAAGTGTCGGCGACTACGAAAAGGTGAATGACGCGGCTTTCGACGTGCGGCTCCTTCACTCAAGTTCCGTACTTCCCTCGAAGGTGAGTGTGGAGATCCGGGGAAAGCTGCGACCACATCTGGTGGCGTACTGGGACGGTTGCGCCTACCGTCTCTAGCGGCCCCGGAATATCAAGAATGGCCCGCTTCGCCATCCTTCATTCGTTCCTCGGGGATGTTCACGATTTCACAGGCGAGGGACTACCTTTTAAAAAGCGTTGACTTCGGGTTGTGACTTCATTGACCGAATGTCGTCATTGGATCCTCCGAACGAACGCGTGGGAGCTCGAGAGATGGACGACGACACCGAAGATCGCATCCGCCCCAGCCATTTCCGCTATGCGAGGCGTGACGTGACTCCAAAATCCGAGGATGTCGCGGTGCTGGCCAACCCCAACGACGTCGAGCCAGTGCCTACCTCGAGAGTCCAAGAGCTTTCACCGTACGCTTGGACGACCTTTTTCATCCTCGGAGCTTTGGTTGTCGGTTATCTGACTTCGCTCTTGGTACGCGGTTCCAACGACAATGTGACGTGGCTCGATGGCTGGAGCGTGGCCGCGATTGAGGGGGTCGCGTCGATCATCTGCATTATCCGCGGCCTGGACAAGAATCCGGGACGAGCCGCTCCGCTCGCCTTGGGGCTGGGACTCTTGTCGTGGTCGCTCGGCGATCTGTTCTTGACCATTGAGTCCTTGGGCGGAAAGACGCCTTCGGTGCCGTCTGTCGCGGACGTCTTCTACCTCGCCTTCTACCCGTTGGCCTACATCGCGACAGTGGAGTTGTTGCGAAGCGCCATGGGCCGACTGACGCGACCAAACTGGCTTGACGGTGTCGTCGCGGGCTTTGGCGCAGCCGCGATCTGCGCCGCCTTCGCCTTCCACAGCATCTTGCACGCCGCGGGTGGGAGCGTCGGAACGGCGGCCACGAACCTGGCGTATCCGATTGGCGATCTCCTGTTGTTGTCCCTGGTCATCGGCGGCACGGTGTTGCTCGCGGGGCGTTCGACCTTACCGTGGTTCCTACTCGCGGCGGGTATCTCGCTCAATGTCATTGGCGACACGGCGAACCTCTTTTCTTCATCCACGATCTTCGCGTCCAAGATCGGGACCGACTTCAACGCGGTGGCTTGGCCGGTCTCAATTCTGCTCATGGCGATGTCAGTGTGGCTGAAACCAAGAACGCTCGATCCGCAGCGCGCCCAGCGCGTCGCCGGCGTGGCATTGCCGAGCGCCGCCGCCGTGGCCGCCTTAGCCATCTTGCTAATCGGTTACGTCCACACGATCACCTGGGTCGCGCTGTGGCTGGCGACGGCGACGCTGCTGACGACGGGACTGCGTCTCACCTTGTCAGCGCGAGACCTACGACTGCTCACTGAAGAACGCCATCGTCAAGCCCAGACTGACGAACTGACGGGTTTGGGCAATCGGCGCTACCTCTTCCATGTGCTCGAGACGTTCTTCGCGGACTACGCCAATCCGTGGACGAATTCGAGGAACCTGGCTTTCCTCTTCATCGACCTCAACCGCTTCAAGGAGATCAACGACTCCTTTGGCCACCCCGCAGGCGATGAGCTGTTGCGTCAACTCGGCCCGCGACTGACCCGGGCCGTGCCCGCCACGGGTTCGGTGTTCCGATTAGGTGGTGACGAATTGGCGGTGGTGTTGGTCGACGCCGACGCCACCGAAGCCCAAGCCGCCGCCGAGACGATCCTGAACGAGATCCGCCAGCCGTTCGTGTTGCAAAAGATGCGGGCCAGCGTCGGCGCCAGCATCGGCATCGCTCTTGCACCCAATGATGCCACCGAGGCGATTGGACTCACTTGGTGCGCCGACACCGCGATGTATCGCGCGAAGCTCGGCAACATCCCTTACGCCTTCTACGACCAGTCGGTTGACGGCGGCGAGCACAAGCTGGACCTCGCCGAAGAGTTGCGCATCGCGGTCGATCAAGGCAGTTTCGTCCTTCACTATCAACCTCTATTGAACCTTCACACGGGAGAGATTCTCTCGGTCGAAGCGCTGATTCGCTGGCCCCACGCCACTCTCGGCTTGGTGCCACCACTGAAGTTCTTGCCGCTCGCCGAAGATGCCGGCCTTATGACGCGTCTTACGACCTGGGTGCTCTCCGAGGCGCTCGCCCAATGTGCCAGGTGGCGCGACTCGGGTCTGCGAATGGTGATATCGGTCAACATCACGTCGTCGAACCTCTTGGAGGATGGGTTCACGGACCTGGCGGCTGGTCTGTTGAATGAACACGATCTGTCAGGCTCGTCGCTCGTCATAGAGATCACTGAGACGAGTCTCATCACTGACTTTTCTCGCTCCAAGGCGGTGATCGAGGCATTGAAGTCGATGGGAATCGTCGTGTCGATTGACGATTTCGGGGCTGGTTTCACGTCTCTGGCGTACCTCAGTTCCTTGGCGGTCGGGGAACTGAAACTTGATCAGACGTTCATCACGGGTCTCAGTCGGGGTAATGAACGTGACCTCGAATTAGTGCGTGCCACTATCCAATTGGGCCACGACATGCAACTGCGAGTGGTTGCCGAAGGTATCGAGGACGTTGACACGTTGAACCTTCTGAGTGACCTCGGCTGCGATCTCGCGCAGGGATACTTCATCAGTCGACCGATGCCGGCCAACAAGCTGTCTTTCCAGGCAGAGATTTCGCCGGCGCCGGTCGACGTCACGCCGTAAAGCCGGCGCCGGCGCGAATTCATCGTCGCAGGTAGTCGATACGTTGGTTCTCGTGACGACGAACTTCTCGAGAAGATCCGAGCGACTCCGGTGAATGAAGGATTGACGACGCCGATGGACCGGAGTTTCTTCGAACGTTCGTCGGACGACGTGGCCTTTGACCTCGTTGGATCGTGGCTCGTCTTGCACGACGGTGCGCGTTCGACACGAGTACTGATCGTCGAGACCGAGGCGTACGGCGGCAGTGACGATCCGGCGTCGCACGCGTTTCGCGGTCCGACGAAGCGCAACGAGATCATGTTCGGACCGGCTGGTTATCTGTACGTCTATCTCATCTACGGGATGCACTGGTGCATGAACGTCGTGACGGGACCGAGTGGTGACGCCAGTGCCGTATTGCTACGTGCCGGCGTACTGTACGAACCAACTTCCAAGGGCGATGAGGCCGAATCGGGCGCGCTGCGCGGACCGGGCAACCTGACGCGCGGTCTCGGCATCACTGGCGCAGACAACGGACTCGATTGCTCCGGGGGGAACGGTCGATACCTCACGTTCCACCAGAGTCGACAGCTCTCGTGGCCCACGCGACCTTCAAAACGAATCGGCATCACGCGTGAAGTCGATCGACCGTCGAGGTACTTCCTCGAAGGCCATCGCGCGGTGTCGAAGACGCCAGCACGCCATTCGTCACCAAGGCCTCCCGATAAGAACATCCCAAGCGTCTAACGAAGCGCGCGGACCTCGCCGTATCGGAAGCATTTCGAAATGTGGTCGTTCACGAGGCCTGCAGCCTGCATGAGCGAGTAACACGTTGTGGGGCCGACGAAACGGAATCCTCGCTTTTTCAATTCCTTGCTCATGAGTTCGGCCTCGTGCGTCGACGACGGAAGATGAGAGTCGATTTTCCAGTTGCGTTGCAATGGCTTTTCGCCCACGAAGGACCACAAGAGCTCGTTCAAGCTCGATCCGGATCGCTTGAGTTCGAGGACGGCACCAGCGTTGTTGATGGTCGATTCAATTTTCCCCCGATTGCGGATGATCTCGGTGTTCATCATGAGCCGTTCGACGTCCTCGGTGGTGAAAGCTGCCACGAGTTTCGGATTGAAACGTTTGAAGGCCTTTACGTAGCCCGGTCGTCGTTTCAGGATCGTCAACCAGCTAAGTCCGGCCTGAGCACCTTCGAGCGTCAGGAGCTCGAAGAGTTTCGAGTCGTCGTAGAGCGGCACCCCCCACTCTTCGTCGTGGTAGGTCTGCAGCTCTTCACCCTCGGCCCACGAACATCGCATAGTCGAACGGTAGCAATCGTCGATGTGATCAATTCATTGTTCACGGAAAGCGTCGTCGAATCAGCTGACGTGCCGCGACCATTTCTTGTCGCGAGTGTAGAGACTCGGAAACTGCGCTCGTCGCGTGCGGTAGAGATCGGCGACGTCGCCGTTCGGGGTGAAAGTACGGCCGGGGGGGCGAAGACCCGCGACTTCATTGAGTCGATACCGACCCAGGCCGATGGCGGCAAGGAGAGCGGCCCCGCGGAGTTGCGCGACCATGGGCTCGGGTACCTGTTCCACCTCTCGTGCCAGGGCGTCGGCGTAGATCTGGCACCATTCGTTTGATTGGGCACCGCCGCCGATCAGACGAAGCGGTGTGAGTTCGCGTCCGACAAATTTCTCGACATAGCCGAGCAGCCACGCACTGTTGGCGGCGACGCCCTCCATGACCGATCGGATCAGATCGGCCGTGGTCGTGTCGAGCGAAAGGTTTGTGAAACCGCCGCGCAAGTGCTTGTTGCCGATCGGTGATCGTTCGCCGGCGAGCCACGGCGTGAAGAGCACGCCGCCGGCGCCGGGTGCGGACGTCGCCGCGAGAGACGTCATTTCGTCGTAGGGAGGTGGTTGGCCCGAGCCAGCCAGGAGCGCTCGCAACCACTCGAGTGATTTGGCCCCAGTCTCTTGATTGTTGATAACCAAGTAGGAATCGTTGGTGAGTCCTGGCACCGAAGTGATCGAATGGATGGCGTCGGTCTTCTTCTTGGGCACCGGGCAGCTGATCCATGAGGTCGTGGACAGCGCGACGTGCGTCTCGAACAGGCCGGTCGCGCCCGATCCGATCGCCGCCGCGTGCAGGTCCGGAATGCCCGTGATCACCACGGTGTCGGGCGAAAGTCCTAGGTCTTCGGCCACGCTTGACGCGACCGTTCCTACGACGCTGCCGATGGGCTGAAGGGGCGGAAGGCTTCTTTGATCGATGCCCACGATCTTGAGGAGTTGCTCATCGTACTCATAGTGCGTGAGATCGCGATTGTCGGTGAGCCAACTCGTCAACCGCGACGCGTGGGTCGCTGACGCCACACCGGTGAATCGCATCGTCAGATAGTCGACCGGCTCCATAAACCAGCGCGTCACGCTCATGATCTGGGGTTCGTGGTTCATCAGATACAGGATCTGGCCGGTCGGGTCGGCGCCAGAAGGCGAGGGTCCGCCACCGGACTTTCTTACGAACGGAAGAATCTTGCGCGGGTTGTAGCCCTCGATAGGGCCGCCGATCGCTCTGCGAGAGAATTCGCGACCGCGCGTGTCGAGCCACATCAAACAAGGGCCAGTGGGAAGACCATTCGCGTCGACCGGCACCGTCGAGGCGTATTGACCCGTGACGGCGACTGCCTTGACCTTTTCTCTTGTGACGTCGGGTTGTTGCATGAGCCGACGCGTCGCGTCGCTGATCAGGCTCCACCAGAGCGTTGGATCCTGGGTGGCGCCGCCGTCGCTGGTGTACCTCGTCACAACCGAGTGGAGTTCGTGGTCGAGCACCTCGCCGTCGAGGCTCACGAGACCGATCTTCGGTCCACCAGTTCCCAGGTCAATGCTGAGGCAGAGTTCGTCGGTCATTCAGAAGGAACGGCGGCCTGTTGATCCATCATGTCGGCCATGACCGCACGGATGAATTCGTCGGCCTCCGCGCTCATGCCGCCAGCGACGCCACCGTAGATGGCGCCCGACTTCGCCGGTTCATCTCGGTGCGTCTGGGCGTAGTCAACTGCGTCGGTGAGATCGGCCGTCCATCGCTCGACGACGCCCGGTTGGGTTTGCGGTCGAGTGACAGCCATGTGAATCGCGTTGGGGTACTGCTGACCATTCATTCGCCATCCTTTCGTTCGCAGAAAGTCGTTGACCAGATAGATGTCGAATTCGTCGGACGTGAAGGAGAAGAGAAAGCTGGGCGTGCCCATGATCCGAAGCGCGGAGTGGCTTCGGATGGCTGCTTGCATGGCCGAAGACGTCTCGAATATGGCCTTGGCGTATTTGCGATAGCCCTCGCGGCCGAGGCTTACCATTGCGGCCCACGTGGCGGCCAAGAGGCCACCGGAACGCGACCCGTCCATTCCCGGTGAGCAGTACTTCCCACCCGACCAGTCCGTCAGATAGAAGTACTGCGAGTTGCGCAACGACTGGTCGGCGAAGGCGAGCACGCTCGTGCCCTTGAGTGCGTAGCCGTACTTATGGGTGTCGGCCGAGATGGTCGTGACGCCGGGCACGCTGAAATCGAACGCCGGGATGTCGTAGCCGAGAGCTCGCCCAAACGGCAGTATGAATCCGCCGAGACAACCGTCAACGTGGAGTCCGATTCCGTGCTCGAGGGCGAGCGCTCCGAGTTCGGCGATCGGATCGATCGTGCCGTAGCCGTAGTTCGGTGCCGATCCGATGAGAGCGACGGTATTGGCGTCGATGTTCGCACGCACCCAGTCGAGATCGACTTGGAGCGAAACCGGGTCGACCGGTGCAATCTTCATATCTACGCCGAAGAGGTGCCCGGCCTTGGCGAAGGCCGGATGGGCGGTCTCGGGTTTGATCATGTTGGCGCGCGCGATCTTCGGATTGCCTTCGCGGTAGGCGAGCACCGCGTGAGCAATCGAACCCGATCCGCCCGACGTCACCAGTCCACCGGGCTTGGCTCCAACCAGAGTTCCGGCACCGAGCATGTCGAGGGTCATCGCGATGATCTCGGCTTCGAACTTGGTCGCGCTCGGACACATGTCGCGTTGGAGCGTGTTTACATAGGAGAAATTCGAAAACGCTTCGTTCAAGAAGTCGTAGTGGTCGTGGTCGCCGCAGTACATCGTCCCGGAGCAGTGACCGTTCTCCCACACGACGTTCTCGCGCGCCGCCATTTGGGACATCATGGCGAGGATCTCCGCGCGCGCAGTGCCCTCCTCGGGCATCGTGCGATGTACTTCGAACTCATCGGCGTACGGAAAGCGGCTCACAACATCTCCTATCGGTGGCTTCAAAAGAGGTAACGGAATGACGCGCTGTGGGAGTTCGTCGCTAACGGACGTGACCCGCGTCGTCAAAGATCCCCTCGAGGTTCGGTGCGCGTTCGGTCGTTTCGAAGGCGGCGATCTCCGGTTCGCGCAAGAGCGTGAGACTGATGTCGTCCCACCCGTTCATCAAGCGATCGCGCGTCAACGAGTCAATGTCGAAGTGGCGTTGAAAGCCTGCTTCGGGAACCTCCACGCGCTGTCGATCGACGTCGACGACGACCAGTCGAGTCGGGTCTTCATTCACCAGCAAGGTCAACTCTTCCACGTCGGCGACGTCCAGCACCACGATGACCAGACCTTGCTTCGAAGAGTTGTTGACGAAGATGTCGCCGAAGGATGGCGCGATCACGGCTTCGAATCCGTAGTCCATGAGAGCCCAGACGGCGTGTTCGCGCGACGATCCGATTCCGAAGCGCGGACCGGCGATAAGCACGCTCGCGCCCACGAAGTCCGGTCGGTTCAGCACAAAACCGGGATCGTCGCGCCATTCACTGAACAGCCCACGGCCGAAACCGGTGCGCTCGACTCGCTTGAGCCAATCCGAGGGGATGATCTGATCCGTGTCCACGTCCGAACGTTCCAGCGGAACGGCGCGTCCTTCGACGACGTGAACAGGCTTCACGAGAGTTCCTCTGGTGACGCGAAACGTCCCATGACGGCGCTCGCCGCGGCGATGGCGGGGGACACGAGGTGCGTTCGGCCGCCACGACCCTGGCGTCCTTCGAAGTTTCGATTCGACGTCGAGGCGCATCGCTTCTCAGATCCGAGTTGGTCGGGGTTCATGCCCAGGCACATCGAACAGCCCGGTTCGCGCCATTCGAAACCGGCGTCGAGAAAGATTTGGTCGAGCCCTTCGGTCTCGGCCTGACGTTTCACGCGGTGCGAGCCCGGCACGACCAGTGCGCGAACGCCGCTGGCGACGTGGTGACCTTGCGCGAGCGTGGCCGCCACGCGCAAGTCTTCGATCCGCGAATTCGTACAGGACCCGATGAACACGACGTCAATCGGGATCTCACGAACCGGAGTACCCGGCGTGAGTCCCATGTAGGCGAGCGCGCGCTCCGTCGTGGCCTTTTCGTCGGGATCGGTGATCTCATCGGGAGAAGGTACGACGCCGTCGAGCGAGACGACCTGCGCCGGGTTCGTACCCCAGGTGATCGACGCGACGATGTCCTTCGCCTTCAACACGATCTCTGAATCAAACACAGCGTCATCGTCACTCACGAACGTGCGCCAACGCTTCGCCGCGACCTCGAACTCGTCGCCTCGCGGGACCGATGGACGCGAGCGCAGGTATTCGATCGTCGTGTCATCGACGGCCACGAGCCCCGCGCGAGCGCCCGCCTCAATGCTCATGTTGCATACCGTCATTCGGCCTTCCATGGAGAGGTCGCGGATGGCGTCACCCCGATACTCGATGACGTGGCCGGCGCCGCCTCCGGTGCCCAGGCTCGAGACGATGGCCAGGGCGATGTCCTTGGCCGACACGCCGGGGCGAACTTTTCCTTCCAGGGTGACGGCCATGGACTTGGCCTTTTGCTGTGGGAGGGTCTGGGTCGCGAGCACGTGTTCGACCTCACTCGTGCCGATGCCGAAGGCCAGAGCGCCGAAAGCACCGTGCGTCGAGGTGTGCGAATCGCCGCAGACGATCGTCATGCCCGGCTGGGTCACGCCGAGCTCGGGTCCGATGACGTGCACGATCCCCTGGTTCTCGTGACCTCTCGCAAAGACGGTGATGCCGAACTCCAGACAGTTCTCGTCGAGCGCCTCGAGTTGGCGCCGGGAGACCGGATCACTCACGGGCGTGGCGATTGGATCGGTCGGCACGTTGTGGTCAGCGGTCGCGAGGGTCCGCTCGGGTCGGCGCACGCCGCGTCCGTTTAGTCGGAGGCTCTCAAAGGCCTGAGGACTGGTTACTTCGTGGACGAGGTGCAGGTCGATATAAAGGAGCGTCTGCTCACCTGGCGCTTCGATGGCGTGTTCGTCCCAGATCTTCTCAAAGAGGGTTCGGGGAGCCCTCACTTAACGGATTCCCACGATCGTGAGTCGAAGCGTCCCGGACGGGGCGTCGTATTCCACCTCGTCACCTACCGCGTGTCCGAGCAAAGCACTACCCAAGGGCGACGTGGGCGAGGCCACCAAAACACCGTCGGGCTTCTCTTCGATCGACCCGATGAAGAACTCTTGGGGGTCGTCATCGTCGCCCTCGTAGACGATTTGGACGATCGTCGCGTGTTCGACGGTGTTGGAGTTCTCGTCGCGCGCGACGATCTCGTGATTGCGGATCACGTTGTCGATCTGGCGTATTCGCGATTCCATCTTGCCCTGGGCGTCCTTGGCGGCGTGATAATCGCCGTTCTCCGAGAGGTCGCCGAGCAGTCGAGCCGACTCAATGGTCCGAGCGATTTCCGTGCGGCCGACGGTCGTGAGTTCGTCATACTCGGCCTGCAGTTTGTCGAGTGTCTCTTGGGTGATGCGATGGATTTCGGCGGCCATGGCCTTCTCGTTTGCTGGAAAGGAACCAATTCTACTGGGAGTGCACGATCGGACCCCCCTTTGGGTTTGCGGCGCTCGTGCGAAGACGAGCAAACTTAGACCAAAGAAGGAGACGGCCCGTGAGCAACGAACGCACCCACCGCGTGGCGGTGATCGGTGGCGACGGCATCGGGCCCGAAGTCACCGCCGCGGCGCTCGAAGTCGTTCGTGGCGCCGGCGTCAACCTGTCGACGACGTCCTACGAACTGGGCGCCGCTCGTTACCTGAAGGACGGCTTCGTCCTCGACGACGAGACACTGGAAGAACTGCGCGGCTACGACGCCATCATGCTGGGTGCGGTCGGACCGGCGATCGGCGACACCCGGATCCCGGGCGGACTGCTGGAGCGCGGGCTTTTACTTCGACTGCGCTTCGGCCTCGATCTCTACATCAACTATCGACCGTTTCGCGGAGTCGCCGGTTCGCTCGCCGAAGGCTGTGAGTTCGCCATCGTGCGCGAGAACACCGAAGGCCCTTACGCCGGTGAAGGGGGCATTCTTCGGCGCGGCACGCCGCACGAGGTCGCGACGCAAGGTTCGGTCAATACGCGATTCGGCGTCGAGCGTTGCGTGCGCTACGCCTTCGAACGCGCCTCGTCACTGGCGTCGCCGCGGCTGACCCTCGTGCACAAAACCAACGTCCTCACGTTCGCGGGCGACCTCTGGTCTCGCGTCGTCAACGAAGTCGCGCTCGAGTATCCCAGCGTCGCCATCGACTACCACCACGTTGACGCGGCGTGCATCTACCTGGTCGAGAGTCCCCGGCGTTATGGCATCATCGTGACCGACAATCTCTTCGGTGACATCCTCTCGGACCTGGCCGGAGCGGTCACTGGGGGCATCGGTTTCGCGGCGAGTGCGAATCTCAATCCCACCCGAAGCGGCGCGTCGCTCTTCGAACCGGTGCATGGGGCCGCGCACGACATCGCTGGCACCGGGAAAGCCAATCCCTTGGCCGCCGTGTCCTCGGCCGTGTTGATGCTCGAACATCTGGGTGAACTCGACGCCGCGCGTCGAGTTGCTCTGGCAGTGGCAGACTTTGACGGTGACGTTGAAGCGCTCGGCACGGACGGCGTCACGAAACATCTACTCGGAAGGTTGTAAATGCCCATAACGCCCACGAAGAAGATCTGGATGGACGGCGCGCTGGTCGACTGGGAGAACGCGACGACCCACGTACTCAGTCACACGCTGCACTACGGAATGGGCGCCTTCGAAGGTATCCGCGCCTATAAGACGCCCCAAGGTGTGGCGGTCTTTCGACTCCGCGAGCACATGGAGCGACTACTCCGCAGCTGCAAGATCCTGATGATCGACGTTCCATACTCACTGGATCAACTGTGCGACGCCGTCGTCGACACCGTGCGCGTGAACGAGATGAACGACGGTTGCTACATCCGTCCGCTGATCTACCTCGGCTACGGCGAGATGGGCGTGAACCCGATGGGTGCTCCGACGAACGTCGTCATCGGCGTGTGGCCCTGGGGCGCCTACCTCGGGGCCGAGAGCCTCGAAAAGGGTGTGCGGATGAAGATCTCGTCGTGGGCCCGTCACCACCCGAACTCGATGCCGACGGCATCAAAGACAGTGGGTGGCTACGTCAATTCCTGTCTCGCGAAGCTCGAGGCCGTGAAGGCCGGTTACGACGAGGCCATCATGCTCGGCACCGACGGTCTCATCAGTGAATGCACCGGTGAGAACCTGTTCATCGTGCGCGACGGCTTGATCATCAGCCCGCCACCTTCCGAAGCTGGCGCGCTGCCGGGGATCACCCAGTCGAGCATCGTCAAGATCGCCCACGACCTCGGCCACGCCGTGAGTTTCGAAGCCATGCGCCGTGACGATCTCTATCTCGCCGACGAGGCCTTCCTCACCGGCACGGCGGCTGAAGTCGTGCCGATCGACTCGGTCGACGACCGAGTGGTGGGTGCCGGCAAACCGGGTCCCATCACGAAGGAGATCCAAGCGACGTACTTCCAGGCGGTGCGCGGCGCTCGACCGGCCTACGAGAGCTGGCTGACCAAGGTCTAAATCGGCTCGGGATAGTCTCGTTGCGTGACCCAGCCAACATTTTCTCCGGTTTCAGCGACGGGCCAGGTTCGCCCGACCATGGAGACGGGCACGCCAGAATTCTCACGTCCCCCGAAGGCCGGACTCTTGCGCGCTGTGCCCGCCGAGGGCCAAGCCGGTCGCGGCACCCAGGCACCGGGCGAGGGATTCGCCCTTACGATCGCTGCGCGTGAATGCGCAAAGTTGCAATTCCAACACGAGCACGACCGTCACGACGTCGCGCTCGGCATCGGTCTCCTCGCCGCCAAGCGCGCCAGCCTCATTGGCCGGGGTCCCCAACTGAGTGACGTCCAGGTCGCCATGGACCTGTATGGACTACGCGACGCGCCGATCGTCACCGGTCAGTTGAGCGAACCGTTTCGGGGACTGGCCCACAGTTACGTGCTGCAACGCCGATTCGTCGACGCGGTGGATGGCGACATGCTCGTCACGACCGGTTCTGTCTCACCGCTTTATGTCTCAGTGCACAAAGGAGTGACATGACCTTCGTCCTCACCGAAGAACAGCGAGCCTTTCGCGACGTGATGCGCATATTCGTTGACGAACAGATCGCGCCCTACGCCGCCGAGCACGACCGTGATCAGACGTACCCGCGAGAGAGCTTTGACGCGTGCGTGAAGATGGACTTGCCGTCCATGCAGGTCCCCGCGGCCTACGGCGGCGCCGGCGCGGACATGGTCACTCAGGCCATCATGATCGAACAACTCGCCAGAGGCTGTGCCTCGACCTCGGTCACGATCTTGATCTCCAAATTGGCGATGTTGCCGATAATGAACTTTGCCTCCGAAGAGATCAAGCAGAAGTACCTCCCACGCATCGCGTCCGGCGAGAACCAAGGGAGCTACTGCCTCTCCGAGACCGATGCCGGATCCGATGTCGCGTCCATGCGTTGTCGCGCCGTACGCGACGGCGATGACTACATCTTGAACGGCTCGAAGTTCTGGATCACCAATGCGGGGGTCTCTGACACCTACACCGTCTTCGCGACCACCGATTCCTCTGCTCGCACGCACGGCATCACGTGCTTCCTCGTCGAGAACGGTCCGGGCATCGAGTTCCCCAAGTTCGAGGACAAGATGGGACTACGGGGTTCGCCGACGGGCGAGGTCGTCTTCAATGACGTGCGCGTGCCGGCGTCACAGCGCGTGGGCAATGAAGGCGAAGGTTTTCTCATCGCCATGCACACGCTGGACCGATCACGTCCCACGATCGGCGCCCAGGCGGTCGGCATCGCGCAGGCGGCTATTGACTTCGCCGGCAACTACATGAAGGGTCGAAAGGCATTTGGTCGACCGATCGCTGACTTGCAGGGACTGCGTTTCATGTTGGCCGATATGGCGATTCGTACCGAAGCAGCGCGGGCGTTGGTCTATCAGGCGTGCGCGACGATCGACGCCGGTGACCCCGACGGGAATCTCTCCTACCTCGGCGCAGCCGCGAAGTCCTTCGCCTCGGACACCGCGATGAGCGTCACGACTGATGCGGTGCAACTGCTTGGTGGCTACGGATTCACGAAGGATTTCCCAGTCGAGCGTTTCATGCGCGACGCGAAGATCACGCAAATCTACGAGGGAACGAACCAGATCCAGCGCGTGGTCATCGCGAAACACCTGCTCAAGTAACAATTTCAGGGAATATCCCGGTCCCTCGCGGGCCAAATTTCCGATTTCATCCCTACAACGTGATCGTTGGACGGCGTGGCTACCATTCTTGGATGGCAACCGGGCGTCTGGGAGGTCCGTTTCTTCGGGGCCGAGGCCAGCACGGCCGACCAGTTCAGTTGAGAACTCGTTTGCGCGAGATATCGTAACGAAAAGTAGAAGGGACGGTAACGATGAGGACCTCGATTCTTAAGGGCTCGATGCCTCTATGGACAGGGGGGCTCGCGGTAGTTCTCTTGGCTGTCACTCTGGCTACACCGGCTGGGGCGGCGAACCCGGGTCACGGCAGCGGAGGTGGAGGAAGTTCGTCGCCGATCGGTTACGACGTCTCCTACCCGCAGTGCGGCGCAACATTACCCACGTCACCGGCCTTTGGAATTGTGGGCGTGAACGCAGGACTCGCGAATAATACGAACCCGTGCTTTGGAACGTCGACCACGTACTCCAGCTATTCCCAGAGCGAACTTTACTGGGCCACCGCGTTGGCGAGCGGCGTGACGGCCCAGCCCAAGGTCTCGCTCTACGTGAACACCGCCGATCCGGGCAACGAGTACAACGGCACGATCATCGCGGACTGGCCAACGACAAACTCGTCATCAGTAACAAACCCATATGGCTTGTGTTCGACAACCACCATCACCGTCAACTCCACGACGTACACAGTTGGAGCGAACTCGCCAGCGTGTGCTTGGCAATATGGATACAACATGATGACTGCAGATATCGCTCGACTGGCCACCGCCGCCGATCAGCTCAACACACTAGAGACCACCGACTACGTTTCTCCAAATGCACTCGCGTACCGTTGGTGGCTTGACATCGAGACCGCCAACTCGTGGCAATCGGGAACTTCTGGGCAAGCGATGAACCTCGCGGACGTTCAGGGTATGTACGCCGCGGAAGCCGGAGGTTCGGCGGGCGGCTACGTGGGGGTCTACACCACCTCGACGCAGTGGAGCCAGATCATCGGGGCGACGTCGTCTTTCGACGTACCCGAGTGGGTGCCCGGCGCCAAGACCGAGCCCGGAGCCGCCGCCAATTGCACTCAGTCGTCATTTACCGGCGGCAAAGTGACGCTGACACAGTGGACCAGTCATTCGTTGGACAACGACTTCGTCTGCTGAGACGGGCGGTGTATTCGTCCTGTGTGAGAATGCGCACCTCCCTTTCCGACGACGATGCGGCAAGAACCATCGGGAGTTTTTTACCAGTTAGCTGGAATACGAATCTCAGTGGTTAATCCCAATCTCTGCTCAATTTGTACTTCCTAGAAATAAACCAGTCGCTCGCGCGTCTGAATTTCCATATCATCCCTACGTCATCCCTTCGACACCACCGTTGGATGACGTGGCATTTGACGATAACAATCGAGTGGGATCGTTCATAACGCATGTATAACTACCAGGTCATCGGTTAGGCGAAGTACTTGGCTTGCAAAAGGACGACTTCGAAAGCTCCACAATTCACGCCATTCCTCGATATCGGGCCGCCTACCAGATGCGACATTTGTCGTCGAATTCGGTGAACATCGGACGAGTGGGCTCACTGTCTTCGGAGTTCACGGCGGATCGTAGACCGCTTGAATTGATTGTGCTCGCTTCATGCAGACATCAGCCGAACGTTGAATGGATGCATACCCCCTGGGGTATGCTATATTGAAGTTCGTCGAGGAAATGAGGTTGCGATGACTATGACTACTACGCACGTCCTACAAGATCAAGAGCAGCTCAGCGCAATCGCTAAGCGGATGAAGCGCGCCTACGGACAAATGGGTGCGGTGATTCGGATGCTCGAAGACGACCGGTCCTGTGAGGAGATTGTTACGCAGATGGCGGCCGTGGGCAAAGCCGTCAATACCGCGGCCTTCAAACTCATCGCGGCGAGCCTCAAAGAGTGTATCGAGGATGCCACTGTCGACCGCGAAGTCGTGACCGAGAAACTACAAAAACTCTTCTTGAGTTTGGCCTAGGAGACGCCATGAAAGTCGTCATCATTGGAGGCGTCGCAGGCGGGATGTCCGCCGCGACTCGCCTTCGACGACTGGACAATGAGGTTGAGATCGTCGTGCTCGAACGGAGCCACCACGTGTCGTACGCCAACTGCGGCTTGCCCTATTACGTGGGCGGCGTGATCGAAGATGAGCGCGCACTTCTGCTCGAGACGCCGCAGTCCTTGCACGATCGGTTTCGTCTCGACGTGCGAGTGAATAACGAAGTTGTCGCAATCGATACTGGGACCCAGACTTTGGAAGTGAATGACCTCGAGCGTGACATCACCTACTCGATCTCCTACGATGTGCTGATCTTGAGCCCCGGGGCGTTACCCATCGTCCCACCGATTCCCGGCATCGAGCGCGCCCTGCCCCTTCGCACCGTCGAGGACGTCGAACGAATGGCGAACGCGGTGCAACCGCCGCCCGAAAGCGCGGTCATAATCGGGGGAGGATTCATCGGCGTTGAAATCGCCGAAAATCTGGTGCACCGAGGTATCGCGACCACGATCATTGAGGCGGCGGGGCAGATATTGGCTCCGCTGGACCCCGAAATGGCGGGGCCGGTCGCCGACGAAATACGGCGTCACGGCGTAACGCTGCACCTCGGCGATTCCGTGGAGTCCATCTCTCGCACGGCAGTAGTACTGGCCTCGGGTGAGGTTGTTGCGGCCGAACTGGTGATCGTGGCCATTGGGGTTCGCCCGGACATCAGTTTGGCTCGCGACGCGGGACTCTCGATCGGTGAGCGAGGCGGCATCGTCGTGGACGAATTCAATCGGAGCAGCGCCAAGAATGTCTACGCGATCGGTGACGCCGCGGAGAAGTTGGACACCCTCGATGGTTCGAGCGTGCTCGTGCCCCTCGCCAACCTGGCCAACCGCCAGGGGAGGGTCGTTGCGGATCACATTGCCGGACGGGTCGTGCGACCCCGTGCGACGATCGGGACCGCCATCGTGAAGGTCTTCGACCTTACGGTCGCGATGACTGGTTGGAACGAGAAGCGACTCACGTCCCAGGGTCGAGCTTTCCTCGCGATCCACACGCACCCGGCGTCGCACGCGACGTATTACCCCGGAGCCAAGACGATGGCGCTGAAATTGCTCGTCGATCCGGACACGGGAGCGATTCTGGGAGCCCAGGGCGTGGGCGTTGATGGCGTCGACAAGCGCATCGACGTGCTGACTACTGCGATCCGGGCCGGACTCACGGCTCCGGAACTCGCGGATCTGGAGCTCGCGTACGCCCCGCCTTTCGGCTCGGCGAAGGACCCGGTCAACATGCTTGGTTACATTGCCGAGAATCTTCTCTCTGACCTCATCGAAACGGTGCAGTGGAGCGAGGTCGACGAATACCGAAGCCGAGGCACGCAGTTCGTCGACGTGCGCACATCCGCAGAATTCGCCGACGGTTCGCTTCCCGAGGCGCTCAACATTCCGATTGATGAACTTCGCGAAAGGATCGGGGAACTGAGCGACGTCGAGACGATCGTCAACTGCGAGGTCGGACAACGAGGTTACGCCGCGACGCTCTTGCTGAATGAACTCGGCATTCGTGCGTTGAACCTCGACGGTGGCATGAAGACGTGGCGGAACTCGCCCGCGAGCGTGTCACCTCAACTCGTCGGTTGATGCCCGGAGTTCTATTTTGAGAGAGAGGCGATATCCAATGTGCCACCAAACAACTTGCAAGAAGTGTTCGAAGCCGACGTGGCGAGGTTGCGGCAAACATATAGAACAGGCGCTCGCGGACGTTCCGAAAAGTCGGCGTTGCTCGTGCCGCCAGGACTCCGCGACGTCGGTTGCATCTTCCGGAAGGGGATTTCTTGCCCGTCTTCTGGGACAATGAATCGTGAGTTCCGCTGCTGACCACTGGCGCCAATCCCTCGATGCCTGGGCTCTTCCCAAAGGGGTACTCGCGGGCGCCGAAGAGAGTCCATGGATTCATCCTCTAGAGCTCTTCATGGTGCCAGACGTCATTGAATCGTCGCCATCGCATGAACGGGCTCGCGAAGCGCTTCTCAAAGGGGGCAGCGTCCTTGATGTGGGCTGTGGCGCCGGCGTGGCCGCTTTCGCGCTGACGCCACCGGCGCGATTGGTGATCGGCGTGGATCAACAATCGCAAATGCTGGCGGAGTTTCGAGCAAATGCAGAAAAGCGCGGGGTTGCGTGCGAAACGTACGAAGGTTCGTGGCCGGAGGTGGCAGAAGGTACACCTAGCGCCGACGTGATCACCGCCCACCACGTCGTTTACAACGTGGGCGACATCGTTCCTTTTCTTCGAAGTCTGGATGATCACGCGCGGGCCCGAGTGGTCCTAGAGATGCCCGATCACCATCCTCTGTCGCCGATGTCGGCGGCATGGCGACACTTCTGGCAACTCGAGCGTCCGCAGGGACCTACTTCGTCAGACCTTGTCGACGTGCTCGAAGAGATTGGCATTGGGGCTCACCGACAGACGTGGAGTGGGGCTCTGCGTACGGAGCAGAATCTCGGTCGGACCGCACACTTCATGCGAATCAGACTTTGTCTACCTCATGAGCGTGAAGACGAAGTTCGCGAATTCTTGGTTGCGCATCCCGCCTCGCCGGAAAGGGCGTTGAGCACCATCTGGTGGGACACGTGACCGCTCGGCGAAAGGTGCTCGTCGCACCACCAACGATGTAATCAAGGCAACTTAAAACCCCTCGGACGATTTGTGGTTCTGGCCTAGGTTGGTCCTAGACACGAGGCCGAATCGACGGGAGGTTGCTGTGGGCTTGTATAAAGAACAGATCCTTCCGCGACTCCAGGACAGGGTCATGAATCGTAGAGGCACACGAGAGGTTCGTGAACGAATCTGCGCAGGGCTCACTGGCGACGTCGTCGAAGTCGGCTTCGGCACGGGATTGAATGTGCCCTTTTATCCTGCCGAAGTGTCCAGGATTTTCGCCGTCGAGCCGTCACGAGTCTGCATGCGATTGGCCGAAGACCGTATCGCGCGTTCGAACATTCCTATCAATCTGGCAGGGTTGACCGGCGAGCATCTAGAACTGCCGGCTGCTTCGTTCGATGCCGTACTCTCGACGTGGACGTTGTGCACCATTCCGAAACTGGACGAGGCGCTCGCAGAGATGCGTCGCGTGCTGAAGCCCGATGGCACCTTTCACTTCGTAGAGCACGGTGCCGCACCTGATGACAAGACCGCACTATGGCAACGACGTTGCGAACCACTCAACATGAAAATCGCCGGGGGTTGTCATCTAACCCGCAACGTGCCGCACTACCTGGATCGAGCGGGTTTTCGGATCGAGCGTCTCGACCGTTATTACTTCGAAGGAGAGCCGAAAATCTTCGGCTATACCTTCGAGGGAATTGCCTCAAAGGCTTGATTCCCATGTCCGTACGTTCAGTGAGCGGGTTCACATCGGGCCCCCGACACGAGTTGTTTCGTCGTCAGTTCAGGGCGCCAACGTAAGGAGTTGATCATCTTGGGTCAGTTCAAAGTGAATCTCGCCTTGTCCGATTCAAAACGTGATATCGGTAGCCGCCGGTTCGGTGCCGCCGTCGATCAGTAGCCGGGTCGAAGATTTCGAGCCCGTGGTGATGGAGAGCAGTTGACCGGCGCTGTCCTCGGCGATGAACCACTTGCCGTCGGGACTCCAGGCCAGGTTGTTAAGTGAGTAGTCCCGAGACACCGCGATCGAAAGAAGAACACGGCTCGCCGACCCTTTGGTAAGAGTGAGGCGCAGTCTTCCGCGGGACCTCGACTCGGTAACTTTCTCGCCACCGGGGCCGGTCGCCAGATTCGATGTTGACGCGGGTGGTTTTACCCAGGTAGTTTCCTCAATCATCCCGGTTTGCAAGTTGACGATTTTGGACCAATGGTCCTGGCCGCGGTTGGTAGCTTGCAGGCGACCGTCAGTTAGCCAGTTAAGCGCCGCGCCCATCGCCATCGGCTGATTCGCACAAAAGAGTTGTCGTGGGGACCCGCCAGAGGCCGACACGACGTCAACACACCCCAACTTCTTGCCGTGAGAGGCGATTGGCAAGGCGTTGTACGCGACGGTGCCACGGAGGGACGTGTCGGGGTTGCTGCGCAGAGGAGCGAAAGTGGGATATGCCCGCGTTAAGGAATTGAGGTCGCCGACCAAAAGGAAGTATCCGATGAACACCGCGACGACGCCCGCGACGATGGCGGTGCCGAGGCGCACACTCCGCCCGGCGAAGGCTGACGTCGCGCCGGCATTGCGCTGGATTAGCGAGTTGGCCATTCTGACTACGGCGAGACCGACAATGAGGAGTAAGACAATCACAATAAGTGCCGTAATCCCTCCCTCGTCGTCGCCCGTGGCGGTGGCGTCATGCTCGCTAGTGGTAGCGGAGTCGAATCACGGACGCGCTGGCGACCGAGCCGTCCTTCGCCGAGATGGTGTAAAGCACGAGCGCACCGTACGTACTCGTAGGGGTCTGGAAGGCGAGCGTTCTATGGAAGGGTCGCAGTTGGCCCATCGACCCGCCCATGGTCGTACCCGTCGCGAGCGGCGTCGAAACGTCGTCCTCGCGAAGAGAGATATTGACGACGGCCTCGTACGCCGTGCTGACGCCAGCGATCGTGAGGGGTGAGTTCACGCGCGCCAGCGTGCTCGGCATGTTGATGGTGATGTCCTGGGTGGCGGCGCCGATAACCCACCACGAGGCGTCACTCGCCACCTGACGAACCAGTACGGTCGTCTCCGGACCACCCGCAGAACTACGCACCGGCACTTCACCCGAGCGGGTGTCCCCGGCACGATAGGCGCCGACGACGGGATCGGTCATGTGCAAGTACGCAAGTGCGAAACCGCCAGCCGCTGCGGTAGGTGTCGCGTACCTGACTGAACTGGCGATCGTCGGCCAGATTGCGGTCGTCATCTGGGAAGGCGCCCAAGTCGTCGTCGTTGTCGTCGGAACCGGCGTTGTTGTCGCCGGCGCCGTCGACGCGGTTTCGCGACCCGCGACGAACGCGAGGCCTATCAGGAGTACGGCTACCAAAACTGAGAGAATTGTCTGACGTCGAATTGCCATGACTCGAACTTATGTCTCGCTCTACACGCACGACAGTGACAAAAGTCACATTTCTTCGCTCGGGTTTTCGTTCGCGACCGAGTGAGCGTGCGTTGGGTGAATAGTAAGGAGGCGCATCGGGTATACCGATGGTCTTGAGCGCGCGTGGAGCAGTATAGAGAGCGCATTCACATAGGTCAAGAAGATGTACAACGACAAGCGAAAACTGAGGCTGGCGGCGTCATTGGTCCAAGATGGTTGGCGAGCCATCGCACCATCGATAGCGCCGACCTCGCCATTGCCGCGACCGCGATGATCTCTGGTGCGAACTGCTTACGTGCAACAATAAGCACTTCCCGATGTTCGCAGACTTGAAGAAGCCGTACTGAAAGTAAGTGTCAATGCATGACCGCGATAGCGTGGACCATGTCCTCTCGTCAGCCAACCCAGATATTCCATTCGACAGCGATTCAAACTTCGAAGTTCGATTTTGACTTCTGCCATTGGTCTAAGGCGGCTTGTGGTGACCCTTCGAGCGCAGTCAAAAAGGGAGATCACCCATGACATTGCTCTCGGGCGACGCCGTCGAGACGGCACGACGTGCGCTGATAAAAATCAGCGAGACGAGGATATTGGAGGTCGTCGACGGGCTCGATCTCCGAGGGCACGCCAAGATCAGTGCCGTTGTTGGCATACCCCTTCGCAATCTCCAACAACGACGAGACATCGCGGCATTCGCGACCAGCGCTCCGATGGCTGCCGTGACCGCATTGCTCGAACTGCTCGCGATGGCGCCGCTTGAGAAGGTGATCGCCGCACTCGGCGATCATGCGGACACGCCGAATTTCGAGCAGTTGAGTGATGCGATTGACAACGTGAGTCGCGACGGTTCTTCGAACGATGACATCGTTGCCGTGATGGTGTTCGCGATCGTCGAGGATTTCCCGGCGGCTCCGCACTGTCGACGACTCCTCGAAGAACGTGCCGAGTATGCGCTGCCTGAACTGCCCGACGTCACCGTCGAATCAAAGTTGCTCCAACCCAAGGTGACCGATCCAGAAATCAAGGAGCAGCGCCGTCGTCGACGCGAAGAAGAGAGGAAACGAAAGCGTGGTCCTTCGTCGCAGCGTCCCGCTAGGCCGACTAAATCCAAGCCGGCGTCGAAAGCCCGCGACCTCGACATTCCATCAGTCGGTGACGCCGAGATGCCGACCGAGCGACGCCGACCGATAAAATTCACGCCGGCCGAATTGGAGCGTTTTAATCCCGAGCACGCGCTCGTCGGAAGCATCGTGATTGTCGACGTTCCCTTCGACTCCTCGGATCCTTCAGCTCCCGAGCAGAAATCCAAGGAACGTCCAGCCCTTGTGGTGGCCGCGAGTGCCGACGAGCTTTTGGTTCGACCGATCTATTCCGCCAATGCTCCAACGAGGAGTGTGCTGCGGGCCTGGCGTCGACTCGGACTTGATCACGTCTGCTACGTCGATGATGCTCGTATCGCGCTGAACGTGGACCCTACGGCGCCATTTGAGCGTGTGGGTCGCCTGAGCGATCAGGAGTGGAACTCCCAGATCTGAGTTGATGCCCGATGAGTACCACACCGCCCAACGCCAACACGAGACCTGCGATCTGCACGCCGAGCGAACCGCTGTGTGACTCTTGACCAAGTAGCAGTCGTTCGTCGAGCGCTCGCACGAGGCCCCAGACGAGCATCGCCACTCCGGTCACAACACCGACGCGGCGCTTCGGCCACCGGCGCTCAATGGCGAGCAAGACGAGCCACAGGATCGAGTCTTCTAAACCCTGAATGATCGGCACTGGAACTCGTTGGCCCACTTGACCGGCGTAGTGGATGCCGAACCATTGGTGAGTGACATGGCCACCACCGTTCACCATGAACTGGGGACCGAGGACTCGCCCGAGAGCCCACCCGACGACGAGTGCCGGTACGAAGGCGTCGGTGAAAGCGACGAGCGAACTTGCCGGCCACCACCTTCGTTGCAAGTACAAAGCGACGGGCAGGGCCAGAGCGATGCCCCCGAAGCTCGCGAGGCCGCCCTGCCACACGGCGATCCAACGGACAGGGTGATCGGAGTAGTAGCTCCAGTTGGTGGCGATATTGGCGAGTCGGGCACCGATGAGACCGGCGACGATTAGGGCGAATGTGAATCTCCCAAAGGGCTGCACGTCGATGCCGGCTCTGTGCAAACGACGCCGGGCGTAGAGATAAGAGACATAGGCAGCGATCGCGAGACCGAATCCATAGGTGTGAAAGACCAGGGGACCGAGGTGAAACGAAGTCGGTACGCCGGACACCGCTAGCCCCGTGGGCGACCTAGACCAAAGAATCCGTATCCGAGTCGAACCGGGACGATGTGCACGGACGTGCCGGTCATCTCGGCTTCAATCATCTTGCCGCCACCGACGTACATCGCCACGTGTTGGTCGCCGTCGTAACCGTAGAAGATAAGGTCGCCGGGTTCGATGTCAACCAGCGGCACGCGCATGGTGTCTTCGTACATCGCACCCGAGTAGTGCGGGAAGTTGATGCCGGCGGCTTCGTAGGCGAGCATGATCAGTCCGGAGCAGTCGACGCCGGATTTACTCGCGCCGCCCCAGACGTACGGGGTACCTAGGTACTGCATGGCGGCATTGATGGCGATGTTGGCGCGCGAGTCTGGTGGCGGATTAGTTACGCCATCGGCGAGGGACTGTGCGTTGAACGCGGTCGTCGCGCGCGCCGATGCAGCCGCTTGGGCTTGGGCGATGAAGGTTGCGATATTGCCCTTCACCTGGCTGAGGGCTTGGTTGAGGGTGGATTGATAGACGTTGGCCGAGTGAAAGGACGCCGCCGCGGCCCTGGTGAGACTGGCCGCCCGCCCGACTTCGCCGGCCAGGATGCTGCGCTCCTGGGTCAATTCGATCTTGTAGTTCTTCAGGTTCGACAAGGTCTGAGCGACGTTCCCCTGGGCCAACTGGTTGTAGACGTTGACCGCGCCGATCTTGGAGGCGCTATTCGAAAAGAGGGGGTTGTTGCTCGCGGCGGCTCCGTTGGTGACGTAGGCGAACACGGCCTCGGCGCGAAGTTGGCGGTCGCCCTTTTTTACGTTCTTTTCGATGATCTTGACGTCGGCTTTGGTGTTCGTGATCTCGTCGGCGATGCGGTTCAATTTGATCTTCGCGAGGTCGTACTTCTGACCGAGAAAGTTCACCTTCGCGCTGATCCGGTTGATCTGTTTTAAGAGCTGGTTCGCCCTCGCTCGGTCGGTACTCAGCGTCGAGGCCGACGCGAGATGGGAGGAGGAGGTCACAGTGCCAAGACACACTGCGACCACAGCCAAAGAGGAAGACATCCATCGGAATCGCCTGAGTTTCCATGCTGGCTGTCGCGTCGGAGGCGACAAGCGCACGACGTCAGTCACCCGACAAGGCTAACCGCTTTGACCTTTCCCGTGCAGAATCGCCATCGCGAGGTCACCTCTAAGTCCTGATCACCGGTGATGAATGTGGGTGCAATCGCCGTCAATCCGACACGTCATCCGACTTATTGGGCGCCAA
>Ga0307372_10001072_pt1 | contig 47657 bp, 37 predicted proteins | sample OX1MG_FD_202533 | JGI IMG/M metagenome (GOLD analysis project Ga0307372, IMG submission 202533) | Soil microbial communities from Risofladan, Vaasa, Finland - OX-1 | ecosystem: Environmental > Terrestrial > Soil > Coastal area > Acid sulfate soil | place: Finland: Risofladan, Vaasa | collected...
CGCGGGCTGACCAAGCCGACGCGAGCTCTGTCTCGCGAATTACGGCTCAACGACTGCTGTTTTGCCGCCGCACCCAACGCGACGGCCGGCTCGAACTATGTCCGGAAACCGCGAAACTTGAACTTAGAGACCGTCTTACTTAAGTCTAGCCGGCATAGCATCTGCGTCGACAGGTCAACCACGCGACATGGTGTTCGACCACTTCATCGTCTGGTAGCAGGCAGGCTACCGAATCGGGTGGTGCTTGCAAGGAAGAGGCTTGGCATCGCCTACCCCTGAACGACCGAATTCACCAGCGTGCCAATGCCGTCGATGGTGATGTTCACGATGTCGCCCGCCTTGAGACGGAAATCGTCGTCGGGCACGATGCCTGTGCCGGTCAGCAAGATCGCACCATAGCGAAACGTGTTGTCGCGGCCGAGATAGTCGATCAGGTCGCGAAATGTGCGGTGCATCTGCGCCGCGTTGGTCCGCCCCTCGAACACGATCGCGTGCCGGCGAAGCACGGCCAAATGGATGCCGATATGGATGCCGATGTCGGCCGGCGTCGCCGTTGGCAACGCTGGGCCTGGAACCGGCCGCGTCTTCCTTTGTGCCGCTGCAGCAGAATCCGGAAGAATTCTGACGGTGTCGGCGATCATTCGCGGCCGCGCCGATGCGCAGGAGTTAGTCAAGACTCCGGCGCTCCTGAAGCGGCGCGAAAAAGAACGGCCGCGTGCAACGCGGTTGATGATACGCGTAGGGAACGTGTCAAGGAACTGGGTCAACACGAGAATCATTACAAATGCGTAATGTCTGGAATAGGCCCAGGCCCGACCACCGCTACGGTCTAGTTGCGCGTGGTTGGACTCGGTAGATGTAGATCGAATAACCGGCCCTTGAAACCGGCAATAGTCGCAAGAATTGGCTGTCGTCGGGATTGCCTCTTGCCTGCCAGTGCCGATAGGCACGGAGATGGTTGACGCTGATGGCGTACCAGCCCGGCTTCAGCGGACCGGCGATCGCTGCCGTCGCGAATGGCATTCCAGGGGCCGTGGCCTCGTGCGGAAGCGGCATGGCCTCGATGCCGGCGGTTTTGGGATCCACAGTGCCAAAATATGAGACGTAGAGAGGAACTGCCGCCGAATGCGCCTGCGTCCAACGCGCGAGGTACAAGAGATCCTGGCCCCAATCGATGTTGGCGTCGACGAGATGCGAATGGCCGCGCATCGGCCCGCCGACGGTCTCGTTGAAGTAGGATAAGCAGTGGGGATACACCGCCATTGCGCTGATGATCGACCAGCTGAGGCAGGCGGCTGAAACAAGGCCCAGCGAACGATGGCCAAGTGGGACCGCGCGGGCAGTTTTGCTGACCGAAACAAAGGCAAATGGAAAGGCCGGAAGGAGGTATCGAAAGTGCCGGCTGAATCCCGTTTGCGAACTGACTATCAGCAGGACGATGATTGCCGGAGCCACGACGACCGCTTCGTTCATGGCGCCAGCCGAATAACCTCGGCGCGCTGTGAGCCTGGCCGCCAACAACGCCAGAACCAAGGTGCCGGATGGCACCTTGATCGTGAGTGCATAGAGATAGTAGTGCCACCAGCCGCCCAGGCGCTGTTCTCCGCGCAGGAAAGAAAGCTTGCCGCGCTCGAAGTCCGATTTCTGGATATCGATGCCTTCCAAATAGCTCGATGGGAGCGGGACCGCGAGACACCCGAGCCAACTCCCGGCAAAACGGTTGCCCCCCCGGACTTCCACCTCTGGACCGGCGAGAAGGCTGCTGACGAATTTGAAATCGCGTAACCGTCGAAACGACCCCTCAAAACCGTAGCCGAGATTGATTAAGTACACCGCCGTCAGCAAGGCAGCCGACAACTGACGCGCTTCGGGCCACCGGCTTCGCCTCGTCCGCGTCCGGTGGTTGACCAAAGCCCAAACCAGCCACAGTGCGGGCAGCAGAGGGAACAGCACGATCCAGGTGGTTTTTGCCAATTCAGCGAATCCGAGGGCGGCTCCGGTCGTCAACGCGCGAAGCCAGCATGGATCCGCAAGCCAGCGATGAAAGCAGTAGCCGCACATGACGCCCAAGGCCGCCGCACCGGCGTCTGGCGTGATCATCGCCGCGTTGCCTAAGATATTGGGTGAGAACGACCAAAGCGCCGCGGCCACAATGCCCGGCGCCGGCCCGTAAAGCCATCGCGCCCACCGATAGCAGAAATAACCGCCGACCAGGCTAAACGGGATGCAGGCCCAGCGCGCCAACGTGAAATACCAGAAGACTTTGGCGCCGTTAGCTTTGACGAACGCGTCGCCAACCGCGAATTCGGCACGGTTGCCCGGATCGAAACTGTATGATGACCAATCGGTTTTCGCGCCGGCAACAACCACCGGGATCGCGGCGACCGATCGCACCAGCGGAGGGTTCACGCGATAAAGGTCGAACCGTGCGAAAAGCAAGTGGCTGATGCCCGCGGGGAGATGGGCCACTTCATCGATCGTGGGGCTGTTGCGATAATCGATCCATGCTAAAAGCAGGGCGTGCGTGGCGAGGATTGCTGCGACAACGCATGAAGCTCGGTCCCCAAAGCCACGGCGGGCGTCACGAAGCGCCGAACGAACATGCCCGACCAAAAGTCAACCTCAACAGTCAGTGAAAACGTCGCGAGCGGATGCTCCATGATAGCCGGTTCGAACGCAACGGGAAATACGCCGGCCATTGGCTTGTGCGACGCTTCTTCGATTCGCGACCGGCGGGTCGATTTTATTCGCGGAGCCGCATTGCTGCTGATCTACAGCGACCACATATCCGGAAACCTGCTCGCTGAGTATACGCTCTACTCGGTGGGCTTCGCCGACATGGCGGAGGTTTTCGTCTTCATATCAGGGTACGTAGGCGGAATCGCCTATTACAGACGGATGTCGGCGAAGGGCTTTTGGTCATGTCAAAAGAAGGCGCTCTATCGGGTTGGCCAACTCTATTTTGCTCATTTGGCGTCGGTGGCTGTTCTGATTTTGGTCTTGGCACTCCACCAATATGCACGCTCCCCCGGCGGCGCCGTTGTCCCGTGGTATCGCAGCGTCGAAGCGACGCCCGCGCAATCCTTGATTGATCTTGCGCTCCTACGAGGCTACCCACAGCACTTGGCAATCCTTCCGCTCTACATGGTCTTGCTGCTGGTCTTGCCCTCGGCGCTCGCCGCCGGCCGAAGGTCTATTGCGATCCCGGTCACCGTCTCGCTTCTTCTTTATCTCGCGGTTCCGGTATTTCCGCGATTGTTTGGCGTCCCGCGTCGCTGGGAGGCCGCCTGTTTTTTCAACCCATTCGCTTGGCAGCTTCTCTTTATGACGGGTGCGTTGCTCGGCACCTCCCCCGCGGCGAAACGGTTTATTCCGCGGAGCCCACTCGCATTCTTCTTAGGGGTCGCACTCATCCAGGCGTCGCTACTCATGCAAATCGCCTACCCGCGGCATTTAATTCCCTTGATCGACAAGCAGGACATGCAACCACTCCGCCTTGTGTTTTTCTTCTGCATGCTGGTCGTGGGGCGCTGCCTGCTTCGGGGCGAGCGACCGGCCCCCAACTTCTGGGATAGCCCTCTCGCACGACCGATCGTTCGGTGCGGCGAAAGCCCGTTGCCGGTATTTTGCGCCGGTGCCGTCCTGTCAACCCTGGCTAGTTGGCTGATCAACATGCACCAGCTTGGCCTTGTGGCGCAGATGCTGATCAACTTCGCGGGTTGGTTGGCGTGCTTCGCCGTCGCCACCGTGGCGAGTCGCGCGCGTTTGTGGCTGCGAGGCGAGGCACGACACGCAGCCGCAGTCCCGCTTCACGTCTAGCATCTTGAGTTCGCACGCTAATCGGTTTTGACAAACGAAACGCGCACGAAGTCTTCTGGAGAGCGGGACGCGTGAGCGTCCCGGTAAGCCCACGATACGAAGAGGCTATTTGGTGCGATGCCGCTCTGCGATCATTGTATTACCGGGAGGCTCACGCATCACGCATCCCGCTCGCGTGCCGGTAGGACTACGCGCCTAGTTTCTCAAAACCGATCAGGACGGCGCAGATCGAGCAGACAATCGCCGCTCAGTGGCGGGATGGCCGGGCAGCGCGTCACGTCTCTATAACTTGGTGATCGGCGCGAGAACCAAATTCCTGGCCTCCTCGAGTCCGGTAACGCCATACCGAACCAATTGATATGAGCGTCAAACCAAGTGCGAGCAAAACAGTCGGCCTTGCAACCGAATGTCGCCGTGGGACGAGAATGTATCCGGAAAAATCCGAGACGAAGCCGCGTTCTGGATCCCACTGGAATGTTTCACGCATCGGGTCGATGGTCGCCAAGTTCTGCTTTACGCTGTCGCGCCCGACGACCACGACGAAATGCCCTGTTTTTGCTTTCAGTCCCGAGATGCCGTGAAGAATGAAGGGGAACGGAACGTCGGCTAACTCATTCGGATGGACGAAACGAACGTCCGCTGGCACGTCAAATGCGCTTGCCGCGTCCGACAGATCTGCCATGGTGCATCCGCGGACGGGGTCGCACTTCACTCGGTCCTTTACCTGGTCCAAGGTGACGTTCTTTCCGAGCAGCTTAAGGAGCACGAAGAGCGAGTTTGGCCCACAGGCGTTCATCTCCAGCCATGCTGGCTTCCATAACCACTCGCCTTTATCGTCCACCATTTTCGCATGATCGCGCGCGGGCCACATGACAGCATGTTCCCGGGCGGTGGCGCCAGCGGCGAAGTTGCAGATAGCGACCAGGACGGCCGCGGCGGCCTTCTTGCGACGCAAGAAAACGTAGATCGCCACCAAAGCAAGGAGAAGCGCGTTAACAATGATGATTGGACCGATGATGCCGGTCCGCCGCGTCACGCGTGCGGACTCCTTTGCCTCGCCCAACGCTTTCTCAAACGGGTCACCTTGCTCATCCGTTACCGTGTAGTTGATTTTTCGAATTTGATCGGTCACGTGCGTACCAACCGGGAGTTGTACGGAGATAAGGCCTTCTGGGGCCCGGGAAAGGTCAATGTGGCTTACTTCGTACGTCGACCGGTTGGCGACCGTGTCCCATTCTGCCTCGGTCACTGTTTCCGGCGCCACGTAGCTATCGACGACTTGCCGAAAGCACAACCAAAGGCCCGGTTTGATCTCCCTAAAGTCGGAATTATCTACTTGTCGCGCGCGGGGTCCATTCACCTTCCAACGAAAAATTCGGCGATGCACCGCGAAACCGTGGTCTACGTCGACCCAGATTTTGTCCATGCCGGGCCATTCGATGACCCAGCAAGTGTTGCCATCAACCGGCTCTGGTTCCCGGAGCACCTTGTACTCTGCTGCGTTCGCGCTCAAGAAATCTGGCAACAGGGGCCTGCGCAAGAACTGATGAAGCATCGATTTCTTATCGCGCGCTGCCTCGTCGTATGACCTACCAATCGACTCAATGACCTGCCGGTAAGGGTTAAACCCGGCGTTCTCGAGGTGGTGCCAGCCGTGGAGGACATTGAAATTGTCCTTGGGTGCAAGAAAGACATATCGGTTCTCTTGCGTCCAATCCAACGACACGCCGCCTCTTAAGATATACACGCGCGGCTCAGCGGACACCGATACCTCTGGGGTTTCCATCGGATCCAAGGATCTCGCCTCTTGATACCATGCGCTGCCGTTGCGACCAAGGAGCCATTCGACGCGTTGCAGCGCGCCCGTAGCTCCCATGTTAAGCGATTCGATACGCGTGTATCTCAATGTGAGCTTGCCGGACTCAAAGAAGGCACGCTCGGCACGGCTCAGGCCGTCGGTTATGAATTCGACGCTCGGCGGCTCAACGTCACGTCCGTACACAGCATACGACATTATTACCAACACTATCACCGGCACGCTACTGATTCTCATGATTCCGAGAGCGCAAAGGTCGATTCACACCTTACACCACCCAACCGCTCACGATCGCTCGAGGCGCCGCCAACTTCTGCCAGCACGGCCGGAGCGTAGCTGAGCCGTGCCGGCAGCGAACATCAGCGCTCAGTGATCAACTGCCCGCACAATGCTTGGTCAGGTTGAGCGGCGTGTACAAGCACTTATTCCCCACGATGCAGGGAATCGGTCTACCCTCAGGCGAACCCAGCGGGTAGTCATAGATTGATGGGACCATGACGATGATTCCGCAGTCGGTGCAAGCTGTAGTGGTGTTTGACTCATTAGGGGTATAGCACTGACCGCCCCAAACATTTGCCGCCTCGACAAGTGAAACAGCACGACCTGGATTAGCCGAAGGGAGCAGTCCCGCGCATAGAGGCGCCACAATACAGCAAAGGCCTATGGTGCGAATTCGTTTCATACTTTCTCTCCAAAACAAATGATCAAAGCTTTCGTACAGAAACTTCATAGTCGTCTATGTGCGGTGTGTGCGGTGTTGCCTCCTTTTCACTTGGATGTGGATGGAATGCCCCCGCCCTCAGAACGCCTCGGAACTCTGACTGCATTGAACGTCCAGCCCCCACCCCTGGAACGGCAAATTTTTCCGGCCTCCCAACAACGGGTCCACAGCGCATACGGGTCAACGCCGCGCAGTAGACATATCGCCCTCGCAGCATGGCTGCATGGTAAAAGCGATTTGATTGAACGCAGCCGCATTTCTGGCTGAGCGTTGATATCGGCGATTAGGGCTGCCGCCGCGCGTTTTACTACATCGCGGCTGGGGCGAGCCGATGAGGGCGCCAGCGCGATCCATTCAAGGTGGTGGCCCGCAATGGTAATCCTATCCATAACGTCGTCCCACCAAATGCGGTTGCACTCGTAGGCGCCGGGCCACGACAAATCCCAGCCGCCCTCAGGGCGCTGGGAGCGCTCCAGCAGCTTCGACAGGCGCGCGAGCCATTGCAGCGCCGCGCGGCGTGATGAGATTCGACAGAATTGGGCAATGGTCATCGCACCGCAGGATGACTGTTACGGCATAGGGTGTGTGGCACCCCCCACATGCACCTTTACCGTACGGCTGCAACAACAACTCGCCGAGGAGATCGTCAAACGAATGTATGGCGCCGAGTCGGTCTGTCCACGCACTCTCCGGAGCCAGCCAAAACGCAAGTGCAACCGCCATAAACTCTCCCTCGCCCGACAGCGTGAACCGAACGGTTGCGTCGCGCAATAGATCAGCTACTGTGCCTAGTCGTCCCGATTCCGTCTCTATCGGCGTCGACAGCGGCAGCCGAGCCTCGCCGAGCACCATTAGAAGCTGGCCGTGGTGCCCCTCACCGCCCGATCCCGCCGCATCTGCGGAGCCTGCCCTGACAACGCGGATGCCAAAGGGCGAATCAAGCAGGTAACTACCGCCGCCTGGAACGGTAGATGCATTGCAGAGCTTGTCGCTCAACAGGATCTGCGTTGCTGCCGCGCCGGACCAAGGTATCCCGAGCACTCGATCGGAGAAGGACGCGGCCGGTCCCCACAAGCGCAATTCGTGGAGCAGCAAGGTGACTGTCGGCGGGTTCCAGTTAGGGAGACTCGCGCACAGCGCCTCGACCGCTTGCGATTCGGTCACAACGTCCTCGAGCCCGGGAATTGGGTCGATCCTGAGCGGCTGCTCACGGGCCTTGACCTCGACGGTTCCAGCTATCGCTGCCGGGATGCTCGTCGCGGCATCTCCGCGCGTCCCATGAGCCAACCGCAGATCAACTATAAATCCGCGAGCGGCCACCGCAACTAAGCCCACGCCACAGGCAGCGAGGGCAGCCTGCAAAAGCGATCGCACCTCTTTTTTCAACGTGCTCGGGAACATCCCTACGGCCTCCGCCGAAAAGTCCGGTCCTCGCCGAGATAATGAACTCCGGAAAAATCTGGGTGCCACCACCCGAAAGCGGTCGGCAAGCGATCCGGCAAAACACCGCCAACCTAACAAAAGGGAGCGCGGCAGGGAACCGCCGGGCAAGGCCAAAAGCATTAATAATTCGTAAGGTGCCGGTGGCGCGATTCCGTCCCGCGCGAGAGGAACTGCAACAAGACTTTGTGGCCCACAAGCCGCCGCTGATCTATCGCCGCCGCGACAAGGCCGACGACGCTCGCTATTTCCCGCCGCTCGTCGCCCCACAGCGGATCGCCGGTTTCGTCGTGGGCTTGAAAAGTCGCTCGACGCGCCTGAGTTTGGCGCATGGCTCGCGAAGACGACGGGCGGATCCGGCGCGTGCGAACCGCCGGACGAAGGTCGCCCCGAGGAACGTTGCGAGGCAGAACGGATGTGCGGAGAGGCTCTGCCTGGGCCACCGCCCAGGCGCTCGAAACGTGAAATCTTTCATCGTCGGCCGCGCGAAGTAGAACGATCAGTTGGTGCGTGTGTCGTCTTCGGCACGGTTCATCGACGGGACCAATTGAGGATCCGTGTCTCGTCAGCATAGCATCCCGATTCGACGGGTCAACTCACCCCTGCACCACCGAGTTCACCAGCGTCCCGATGCCGTCGATGGTGATGTTCACGATGTCGCCCGCCTTGAGGCGGAAATCGTCGTCGGGCACGATGCCCGTGCCGGTCAGCAAGATCGCACCATAGCGAAACGTGTTGTCGCGGCCGAGATAGTCGATCAGGTCGCGAAATGTGCGGTGCATCTGCGCCGCGTTGGTCCGCCCCTCGAACACGATCGCGTGCCGGCGAAGCACGGCCAGGTGAATGCCGATGTCGGCCGGCTCCGGCATGGCCTGAGCCAAGGTAATGCAAGGCCCCAACGAACACGATTGATCGTAGACCTTGGCTTGCGGCAGATAGAGCGGGTTTTCGCCTTCGATGTCGCGCGAGCTCACGTCGTTGCCGATGGTGAAGCCGGCCAACATCATCCGCGAATTGAGCACCAGGGCCAGTTCCGGCTCCGGCACGCTCCAGGCCGCGTCGAGCCGGATCCGCACCGGTTTATCCGGCCCGACCACACGGTACGGCATGGCCTTGAGGAACAACTCCGGCCGCGGCGCGTCGTAAACCTTGTCGTAACAGGCCGCGGCGCTGGTCGATTCTTCCATCCGCGCCGTCCGGCTGCGGATATACGTGACTCCCGCCGCCCAGACCTCCTGCCGATCGATGGGCGGCAAGAGCGTCACCGCGTCCAACGCCAGCCGGCCGGTGTCGGGATCGGCAAGCAAGTCGATCACGCCCAGCGGATCGTCGGCTTCCAGGATGTCGGTGAGCGTCTGATATTGGCCGGCGGTGGAAACCAGCGGCACGATCTCATCGCCGTCCAGCCGGCCCATGCGTTCGCCCTCGCCGTGCTGGGTGTATTTTACAAGCTTCATGGCAGTCTCTGCGCGTGGGTGGTTCTACGTGGCGAAAGAGGCGTTAGGCGATAGGCGTTAGGAAATGGGAGTCGCTCTAGGGATACTCAATACCTAACGCCTAACGCCTAACGCCCAATGCCTAACGCCTTGCCTCATGATTTGACAATCAAACGCGGCTGCAATCAATGGGACCGCGCACTTCGCCAGCGGCGCAGCGCTTCGATGACGCGCTCCAAATCGACCGGCAGCGGGGCGACAATCTCCAAGGGCTGACCCGTGTCGGGATGGGCCAGAGCCAGGCGTCGGGCGTGCAGGGCCTGGCGGTCGATGAGCACTTCGTCGTCGTCGGACACGCGACGCAGCTCGCCGCGCGTAAGCTTCGACCGACCCCCGTAGGCCCGATCGCAAAGCACCGGGCAGCCGATCGCCGCCAGGTGTACGCGAATCTGGTGCGTCCGGCCGGTCTTCGGCAGAATCCGCACGCTGCTGAAACCGTCGAACCGCTGGAGCACCTCATAGAAGCTCTGGGCGGGACGGCTGGCAGGGTCGGTCGGCCGGATGGCCATCTTTTCGCGCTGGTGCGGGTGAAAACCGATCGGCAGGTCGATGAGATCGCGGTCGCGGTCGGGTTGCCCCACGACGATGGCGAAATACTCTTTCGTCACGGTGCGGGCCTCGAACTGGTCGGCCAGGGCCTTGTGGGCGCGGTCGTGCTTGGCCACCACAATCACGCCGCTGGTATCGCGATCGAGCCGGTGTACGATGCCCGGCCGCGTCGGGCCGCCAAGCCCACTTAGGCGGTCGAAATGAAACTGCAACGCGCTGGCCAGCGTGCCGCGCCAATTGCCTTTGCCGGGATGGACCACCATGCCCGGCGGCTTGTTGATGGCCGCCAGCGCCGGGTCTTCGTAAAGGATTTCGAGCGGGATGTCGGCCGGCTCCGGCCCCTCGCGCGGCAGTTCGGGCAAAAAGACGGTGATTCGCTCGCCGGGGGCCACGCGGTGGCTCGCCCGCACGCGCTTTCCATCGACCTTGGCCGCGGCGGCGTTGATCACGCGGCGCAGGAACGTGCGGCTATAGCGGGGAAACTGCTGCGCCAGGAACCAGTCGAGTCGAGCGTCGGCCTGCGCGTCGGAAACGACAATTTCGATCGGCGCGGAAGAAAGTTCATCTGGCGGCATTGTTCGCTATGGACGGCCCCGCTCCTGTAGGGTGGGGCCAGCGAGCTTGCGAGCGCCGGCCCACCCTAAGGGACGTCGTCGCTTTCGGTGGGCCGGCGCTCGCAAGCTCGCTGGTCCCACCCTACGGTTGCACCTCGCCGCCATCGGCTTTCGCGTCTGGGACGTCCTCTTTCGGTGCATCGTCCTTCGGCTTGCTTTCCGGCTTTTCTCCGCCCAGGGTCATGCCCGACTGAAAGGGATGTTCCGGAAACTTGTTGAGGTCGAAATCGGGCTTGATGCCCGGAGTGCCCGGCCCTTTGGGCAATTTCGTCTCCGGCGATTGCTTGGCGAACCAATCATAGAAATCCTTCGTCGACTTGCGGTCGAGATCGGCCAGCCGGCTTTTGGCGAGCGAACTGAAGGCGCCGTCGGGCCAGTTGGCCAGCAAGGCGCGATATTGATCGCGCGCCGAGTCGAGTTCGTCCTTCGATTCGTAGGCTTCCGCCAGGCCGAAAGTGGCCCGTTCCGCCAGCAGCGATTCACCGGGCGCCTTTTCCAGCACGGCCCGATAGAGGTCCACCGCTTCTTCCAGCGCCTTGCGTGCGGCCGCGCGGTCTTTGAACAAATCGTCGACGCCCTTCGCGAGCTGGGTATCGGCCAGGCTCAACCGCGACCATTGCCCGGCGGGCGAGTCGGCCTGGTAATTGTTGGCCACTTCCTCCAGCCGCTCAAAGGTTTTGTTCGGGTCGGGCTGTTCCAGGGCCGAAAAATACTCTTCCCAGGCCTGGTTGGCGGTCGCTTCCCGCTTTTGATACCACAGGACCGAGGCAAATACGAGCACGGCCGCGGCCAGCACGCTCGCCGAGACGGCGGCGGAATAAGGCTTGAGGGCTTCGATTTTTTCACCGAGCCAGTCCGCCAACACATTCGTGGCCAGCTCGTGCCGGCGCTCGGTTTTCATAGCGTGATCTTCAAAGGAGGGCGGCGAAAGTTCGCGAAAAACAAAAGTCGGCAGCTCACCGCGGTCCAGCGCGCGACGGGCTTTCCGGCACATCGTCCAGCGCGGAGTATAGGCCGTGCGACGGAAAGCCGTCAAGGCGTCGCTTGGCGCTTCGCCTTTTGCACGTCGGCGGGCGCGACGCGCAGCCCTTCCAACTCGAACATGGCGACGATTTCCTTTACGCTTGCCCGTGGATAGAGCCGCACCTTTTCGCGGATGGCCCGGTCTCGCCCCAGCGGAGCGCCCACCTCGTCGCTATGGAACAGCGGTGGCGCTGAAGGCGGCTTGATGGTGCTCAACCGGCGCCCAGTCGCCTCTTTTTTTCCTGATCGGGTGGAAGCGTCCTTTCTCGTTACCGCTTTTTTCTTGGCCATTGGTCTGGGTTTCCTGTGCCAAAACGTTCGCGCTGAGCGCGCCGGAAAGTCACAGCGAACAATTATCGTGCCAGCGGCGTGCCAAATGGGGCCTTGCGGCGCAGCTTTCCCGTTTCAAGAAGTCGCCGTCGGATACGACGTCGTTTCAGCGACGCCTTGCCACCATGCTTGCCAATTCGCGATGGCCGATCCAAGAGACTGACCAGAGATCCACTCCTGCGACCAAACGGCTTCGCGGCGAAGTTCTTCGTCGTGGCCATCGAGCAAGGCGATCAACCGATCGGCACCCAGCAAGTAGCCGTGCTCGCCCAGTTCTCGGATGGCGGTCACGCGTTCGCCCGGAAGTGTGTCGGTGGAAGCCAGCCTGGCAATTGGCCCCTCCATGAGATACGTCGCCAAATGCGCCGGCGGCGGGTAATGCTCGCCGGTTCCTTGTTCGTCGACCCATGTTTGCCACCTGTTAAGGAGTTCCTCGAAGGGACAGTCGAAGTGCCGGGCGAAAGCTTCGGCCGGTCGCTTGCGGCGATCGGGGTCGTTGAAGAACCGCTGAAACGCCAGCCGTCTTTCGGGCGTCGCCCCGCGTCCGCAAAGAAATTCCATCACCGACCACGTCTGGGCCGCGAACTGCTGGCTCCAGGCGAAGTGCTTGAGATCGTTATGACGCAGATGTTTTCGCCAGTTGCGATTGACGGTGCCGGCGAGGAATTCGCCGGCGCCAATGGTCCGACCTGAGGCGCGGCCGGCCAGCACCCGTCGCTGCAGCCGCGCAAGCTCGTGATACTCGTTGTCGTGCGACAGCGCCGCCGCCAGCCCCTGGTCGATCCAGGCCGCGGGCGATCGGCCGTCCAGCGATTCGAGCAGATGATAGGTGAGCAGCCATCGCAACGTGACCCGCGGATCGGCGCTGTGCTGTCGTAGCGGGCTTTCGGCGACGAGCAGCCGCCGACCCGGCGCCCGCAGATAAACGCTCTTGCTGAGAAAGTGCGGGGCAAGCTGTATGCCCAGTCCTGCCAAATAGCTCGCCAGCGCCTGACCGTCTTCAAAGAAGAACGTGCGGACCGTCGGTGGGGGCGGACTAAGGCCGACCACGGACCGCAATCGATCGCGGGCGGCTTCGGCCTCCCTTTCCAGCATCTCGACCAGCGAGGTGCCGGGTGCCGACCAAGTCAGCATGTCGCCGATTTGCCGTGTTGTGCCCTGTGTGCCGGCGGCCCGTTCTGCGATCGCAAAATCGCGCGCCGGATTGGCGGCGCGCGCCAACTTCCATCGCAGCCTTGCGTAGACGATGCCGATGCCCAGGGCGATCGATCCCGCTAAGACCCCAAGGGGCAGCGGCGCGACTTCCCGGAGCTTGGCACCGTTACCGGACCTCACGACCACCATCAATACAAAGCCTAGCATCAGTGCCATGAAATAGCCGACAACGCTTGCTCGTTTCTTTTTGCGTTGCGAGCCGGGCGTGAGCGTTTTCGCTTGCTCGAAGCGAAGGCGGACCTTTTTTCGCGCACGTCGAAGGGCAAACACGATGAGCCAGATCGTCATTCCCGCCAGCGCCGGCCAGAGGGGCGGCTCAGGCATTTTCTCGAAAAGTCTTTTGCGCAGCCGGAACGTGCCGCCGTCCCAAAGATCGATCCTGCCGACGCCCTCCGTCAATAAGCTTTCGCCTCGCACGTCCGCGGCCAGGTGAAGCGTCGGCCCCATCGACAGCGGTTCGAACCGACCGCCGCCGTGTACGAGTCCGGTCCGACTGCCGGCGACGGCGAGCGTTCGCCCGTCGGCAACGAAGGTCAGGGCAGCAAAGGCCGCATCGTCGGGCAGCGTCTTCGTTTCCCGCTGGCCCGACTTCCATTGCCAGGTTTCAATGGTCGTGTTCGAATCATCGACGTCCTCGGATGTTCCGCGCAGGATCGCGATCGTTTGTCCGTCAGGCGACCAGGCCATATCCTGACACCAGCACTCGTCACCGCCGACGTCCGTTTGCGCCACGAGCGCCAGGGTGGCCGCGTCGTAGACTTTCAACTCGTTGGCCCCCGTGGTGACGGCAAGCACCGTTCCGTCGGGCGAGAATTTGGCGCGGAGGCCTTCGCTGGCGATGGTCCGCGGGGGGCGGTCGTTGTCGAGAGAGTGGATGGCCGTTCCGCGCCTGCGGTCTTGCACGAGCAGCAGATGTTGCCTGGGCGAGAAGGCGATTTGTGCCCCGAGCGTCGCCGCTGGAATGGTCTTGAGAACCTTGACGGCGCCGACGTCCCACAGGTCGATTCCGCGGCGCGGCCGGTTCCCCTTGCGTTGCCAACCGCGTGTAACGACGGCCTGTTTTCCGTCGGGCGAGAGGGCGAGTTGACCGGCAAGACCAAAACTACCCCGCGTCCGCAATGTGGCCTTGAACATGCCCGATGTGTCCCAGATAAGGACCTTTCCGTCACCCATCAATGCCCCGCAGGTCGAGCCGTCGGCCGAGACCGCGAGAGAAACAACCATGTCCTGACGGGCGGCCAGTCGGTGCGTGCGCCGATAGATCGGCACCACGATCGCCAACCCCAGGGCGGCGAACGTGACCCAAAACAGCAAACCGGCGAGTGTGAAACGACGAGCCATCGATGATGCCGACCAGGAGCGTTTGGGGCCGCTGACAAGCTGGGCCGCACTTAGTTATCCCCTGGCGGGTGCCATTTGACAATCCGCGACGCTGCATCCTTTTGCGACGTAGTAGGCGTAAGGTGGGGCCAGCTCGCTGGCCCCACCTTACGCATACCTTTGCCGCATCGCTTCGACCGGCCGCAGGCTGGCGGCGAGGTATGCCGGGTAAATCGCGCCGACGACGCCCATCGACAGTGCAATGGCGATTCCCTTGACGACGATCGCCGGAGAAACGCGGCCTTCAATCACGCCGGCCGCGGAGCGGACGTGAGACAAGACAAGCGGCATGGCCACCCCGGCCACCGATCCGAGCAAGGCGCCAAACAAAGCCAGAAGAAGCGCCTCGGAAAGAATCATCGTCAGAATCCGTCCGCGCCGCCAACCGACCGCGCGGAGTACGCCAAACTCCTGCGTCCGCTCGAAAACCGACATCGCCATCGTGTTCAGCACGCCGATGCCGCCCAAAACGAGCGCCACGGTCGAGGTGAGCCAAGCCATGGCCCGTGCCGCGCGAATCTGGGCGATGCTGCTCACAAAGTCGGCTGTCGAGAGGACCGACAGCCGTGGTTCGAGCCTCTCGATGCGCCCTTTCAATTCGTCGATCGCTTGCTTGGGAGCGCCGGGTTCGGCCTCGACGGTGAAACCGCTCACTTCACCGGCGCGGTCCGTCTCCTTTTGCAGCACGTCGAGCAGCATCACGACGGCCCCGTTGTCGTAAACGTTATGGCTCTCGAAGATTCCCACGACTTTGAACGCCCGGCCATAAAGCTCAATCGAGTCTCCCACCCGCTTGTCCAGATTGCCGGCGAGCACTTTGCCAAGCAAGACGCCCCGCCGGTCGGACGAAGTCAAACTTCGCCCGGAGAGGAACGTCAGACGGTCGAAGAGCGGACACTCCGCCGGCCAGCCGTTGACAATCACCATCATTTGGTCGGCCTCTTCCAGCGACACCACGTCGACCATGCCCCCGATGACCTCACGCACGCCGGGCAACCGGCGAATTCGCTCGCCCAGCCGCTGGTCGAGGCCGCTGGCAAGCTGTTCGCTGCGGCCCGATCGCTGAACGACCAGATCGATTCCGCGCTGGGCGTAAAGATCAAAATACGATTGCTCGAAGCCGTTGGAGATCCCCACCAGCGAGACCACTGCGGTCACGGCCAGGGCGATGCCCAGCGTCGTCAGCAACGAACGCTGACGCCGGCGGAACAGGTTTTTGATGACGAGCGTCAGAAACCACACGCGAGTGCATCTCCTACGGGCTATTCATACCGCAGCGCCTCCGTCGGCTGCAAGTTCGCGCCGCGATAGGCGGGATAAATCGCGGCGATCAAACCCACGACGACCGCCAGGGCAAATCCTGCCAGCACGGTCGCCGCCGAAACGTTGCCGCGAATCAGCCCGCGGGCCACGGTGAATCGGCTGAGCACCGCCACGAGAACGCTCCCCAGCCCCGTACCCAGCACCGCACCGGCCAGGCTCAGCAGGCACGATTCAGACAAAATCATCTCCATCACGCGCGACTTTCGCCAGCCGAGCGCCCGCAGCACGCCGATTTCCTGCGTCCGTTCCATCACCGACATCAGCATGGTGTTGAGCACACCGACGCAGCCGATCACCAGGGCGATGAACGAAGTGCCCCAGGCCATTTCGTCTGCAAGCTGAATCTCCATGTCCTGGCTGACGTATTGTTCGGTGGCCAGCGCGGTCAGCCTCAGCGGATCGCCGCCGTCGTCGGTCAACTGGTCCACCTGCTGCTTGACGGCTTCGATCGCGTCCTTGCGGTCCGACTCATCGGCGGCCAGCATCACCAGGAACTCGGAGACCTGCCCCTTGCGGTCCATGAGTTTCTGCAAGTCGGCCAGCAGGACCACGGCCGCCCCGCTTTCGAACGGGTTTGCGCTTTGATACACGCCCACGACGCGAAAACGCCGCAACTCGATCTCGACCGTGTCGCCGACGCGTTTCTTGAGATTCTTGGCGAGCCCATTGCCGAGCAAAACCCCGTTGTGGTCATCGGCCGTAAGGCGGCGCCCTTCAATCAATTTCAAGTTGTTCCAGACCGGCGATCCGGCCGGCCAGCCGTGTACCGGCAGGCCGACCACGCCGCTGCCGCTGAGCGAAATCACATCCGTCAGCGCCGGCACGACGTCGCCCACGCCCGGCAAAGCGGCAATTCGCCGGGCCAAACGCTGGTCCAAGCTGCTCGACGTCCTTTGGACCGCCCCCGCGCGGACGACCACCAGATCGACGCCCTGGTTCTTATAGGCCGCCGCGGCCGATTGACGCAGGTTGCGCGCCGCCCCGACAAGCGTCACCACCGTGGCCACGGCGATCGCCAAGCCCACGACCGTCAGCGTCGAGCGAAGCTTGCGCCGCAGCAGGTTCTTCAGCACCAAGTCGATCAATCGCATCCCATCACCAACGCCGGTGCGCGACGGACGCCGCGCCCACGGGCAGCAGTTGAGGCTCCGCGGCCACTTCGGCCTTCGTGGGCAGCGTTACCGCAAAACCTTCCGGCTTGACTACGAGCAACGAACGGTCGGACGTGTGCAGGACTTTTTCGGCGGTGTTGCCGATCAGCAGCCCGGACAGGCCGCTCCGGCCGGTACTCCCCATCAGGATCAGGCCGACGTCGAGCTTGCGCGCGGTGGCGTTGATTACTTGGTGAGGAATTCCTTGCGTCACATGGAGCGTGGCCGTGCCGTGATCGAGTCCCATGGCTTCCAACGATTGTTCCAGCTTTTCCAGCGCCAAGCGGCGTGCTCGCCGCCGGTAATAGCTTAGCTCCGCGCGGGTATCGTCGGAAATAGGCGGCACGCCGTAAAGCTCTTCGATGTCATAAACGTGCAGCAGGTGCAGCTTGGCACGCAGCGCCTTGGCCAACACGGCCGCCGTCGCCAGCAGGCGGTCTCCGATCGGCGAAAAGTCGAGCGGAACCAGGATCGATTGGGTCTCGCCGGGCAGCCCCTGGCGAGCGATCCAGACCGGCACCGGGCACGCCCGTGCCAGCCGCGTGGCCGTGCTGCCGACAAACACGCGCTTGACGGCCGACATGCCGCGCGTTCCCACCACGACCAAGTCGAAAGCGTTCTGTGGTACCGCCTCGATCAGGGCGATATAGGGAACGCCCACGAGAACCTGGCTGGCGATCTCGACGCCGGTCTGGCGATGATCGGCGACGAGCGATTGCAAACGCTGTTCGGCGTCGTCGCGCAGCTCGTTTTGCAGCCGCCCCAGGTCTTCGGGCAACGCCTGCCAGGCGGTGCCATAGTCGAGCATCGCAAACGAGACCGAGACATCGCGGATGACATGCGCGACCGTCAGTTTTGCCCCACACTGGCGGGCCAGCGAAATGGCCGTTTCCAGCCCCGTGGCCGCCGACTCTGAAAAGTCGGTGGCCAACAAAATGTTTCGAAAGCGCTCGGGTGTGGCATTCATGGCGTGGCTCCTGCGAAATCGTGTACTGCCCTAGCAATCGAAAGGCAGTTCACGTGCCAAACGTTCCGACAAGCCCTGCCGCACCTAGGCGGACCTGTATTCGGCGAAACTGTCGGGCTGCACGGCGGCGATCGGCGTGCTTTTCCGCACTCGGCGAGCGAAAAGGCACGGGGCGTCATCGCCCGTTTCCCTCGCCGGGCCCGCACGGTATCCTGTAGGTTTCGCTCCGCTGCCGTGTCTTGCTCCGACCAATGTCTCAATCCACCGATCACCGTTCGTCCGACGAGCCGTTCAAGATCGTGCTGGCCGACCGCATGCACCGGTTGCCGCCGTATTTGTTTGGGCGGATCAACGCCATCCTCTACCAGAAACGCCGGGCAGGCGATGATGTGATCGACCTGGGCATGGGCAATCCCGCCGAGCCGCCGCAAGAAGTCGTGATCGAAAAACTCGTCGAGGCGGCCCGCGACCCGCGCAACCACGGCTACAGCCAGTCGATCGGCATTCTCAACCTGCGGCGCGAGGTGGCGGGCAAATATCTTCGCAAGTACGGCGTGCGGCTCGACCCCGAACGCGAAGTCGTGGTCTGCCTCGGCTCGAAGGAGGGCTTCAGCCACATGTGCCTGGCGCTGACGGGGCCGGGCGACACCGCCATCGTGCCAGCCCCGTATTTCCCGGTTCACGTGTACGCGGTGGCCTTGGCCTCCGGCAACGCCATCGCCCTGGAGGTGGCCGACAGCGAGCGGTTTCTGGCCAACATCGCGCACACCTGCGAGCGGCTCTATCCCAAGCCGAAGCTGCTGATCCTCAACTACCCGCACAATCCGTCGACCGTGACGGTCGAGCCGGAATTTTACGTCGAGGTGGTCAAGCTGGCGAAGCGGTACGGTTTCATGGTGATCAGCGATTTCGCCTACGCCGACGTGGCCTTCGAGGGCTATCAACCGCCGAGCTTTCTGGCGGCGCCGGGGGCGGCGGAGGTGGGCGTCGAGTTCACCACCATGAGCAAGGGCTACAACATGGCCGGCTGGCGCGTCGGATTCTGCGCCGGCAACGCCGAGATGCTTAAGGCGCTGGGCACGATCAAGGCTTACTACGATTACGGCATGTTCCAGGCCATCCAGATTGCCGCCATCGTCGCCTTGCGGCAAACGGAGGCGGCCGTGGAAGACCAGGCGGCAATTTACCAGCGGCGGCGGAATGTGTTGTGCGAAGGCTTGCGGCGGATCGGTTGGGAAGTGACGCCGCCGCGGGCCGGCATGTTTGTGTGGGCCAAAATCCCGGAAGTCTGGCAACGCCGCATGGACACCATGCAGTTTGCCATGAAATTGCTGGAAGAGGCCGACGTGGCGGCCAGCCCAGGCAGCGGCTTTGGGCCGGCGGGCGAAGGTTATTTGCGGATGGCACTGGTCGAAAACGAGAACCGCTTGCGGCAAGCCGTGCGGCAGATCGGCCGCTGCCTGGGGCAGGAACACAAAGCGGGACCCAGCCCCTCGGAAAACGGCGCGTCTGCCCGTGTCGAGCCGGTGCCCGGACGCGAGAGCAAAGTGGGCGGGTAAGAGCGTGAAATCTCCGGGCGATTACGATAGACTGAATAGTCCTGCCACGGATGCCCGCCTACTTGTAAGACGCCCCGGATGCTCCGCATCGCCTTTGCTTGCACGGCCTTGATCTTCGCACCGTTGCCCTTTGGAGCCACGGCGAGCGAGGCTGCGTCTCCAGCCGCACAGCCGGTCCACTTTGGCCGACAGATTTTGCCGATTCTTTCCAACCACTGCTTCCAGTGCCACGGACCGGATGCCAAACAGCGGCAGGCCGATTTGCGGCTCGATGACGAGGCGAGCGCCAAACAGGTCCGCGAAGGCCACGCGGCCATCGTGCCGGGCAAGAGCGAAGCCAGCGAGCTTTATCGACGCATCGCCGTCGCCGATGCTGACGAGCGAATGCCGCCGGCGGATTTCCAGCGGCCGTTGTCAGCCGAGCAGATCGCCTTATTGAAGCGGTGGATCGACGAAGGCGCGCCTTGGGGCGGCCACTGGGCATTTGAGCGGTTGACGCGCCCCTCCATCCCGCAAGCAACCGCCGCCGCCGATCGCCTCCAAAATCCGATTGACGCGTTCGTGTTCGCCCGGCTGGCGCGCGAGCGACTCACGCCGTCGCCCGAAGCTCCGCGAACAACGCTCATTCGCCGGCTGTCGCTTGACCTGCTGGGCCTGCCGCCGACGCTCGCCGAGACGGATTCTTTCGTGAGCGATTCCGGCCCCGATGCCTACGAGCGGCTGGTTGATCGGCTGCTGGCTTCACCGGCCTTCGGCGAGCGAATGGCCTGGGAGTGGCTCGACGCCGCCCGGTATGCCGACTCGAACGGCTATCAAGGCGATGGCGAGCGGACGATGTATCCCTGGCGCGATTGGTCGGTGCAGGCGTTCAACTGCAACCTGCCCTACGACCAGTCTACCGTCTGGCAACTGGCCGGCGATCTGTTGCCCGACGCGACGCAGGAGCAGACGTTGGCCACCGGCTTCTGCCGCAACCATACGATCAACGGCGAAGGCGGTCGCATCCCCGAAGAGAACCGCGTCGATTACGTGATGGACATGACGGAAACCGTGGGCACGGTCTGGCTGGGACTGACGCTCAACTGCTGCCGCTGCCACGACCACAAATTCGATCCGCTCACGCAGCGTGATTACTATTCGCTGTTCGCCTTCTTCAATCAGACGCCCGTGGACGGCGGCGGCGGAAATCCACAAACGCCGCCCGTGATCGAGCTGCCGACCGAAGAGCAACAGTCGCGTCGGCCGCAACTTGCCGCGGCGGTCGAATCGGCAACTGGCGAGCTCGACGCCTTCGAGATCACCTTCTTTCCCAGGGGCGAGGGACAGACGGCGGACCAATCGGAAAAAGCGGCCGGTCTGCCGGACGCGATCAAGGCCGTTCTCAAGCTCCCTGCCCGGCAACGCAACCGCGGCCAATTCGAACAGCTCGAAAAGCACTGGGAAAAGGATGCCGCCGACTATGTCGCGCAGGTGCAAAAGGTGCGAGGGGCAATCGATGCCCGCGATGCGCTCAACCGCTCCATCGCCCGCGTGATGGTGATGGCCGATACGCCGCAGCCTCGGCAAACCTTCATCCTGGAAAAGGGGCTGTATGACAAGCCGCGCGGGTCGGTGACCGCCGCGGTGCCGACCAAACTGCCGCCGTTGCCGGCGGGCGTGCCGGTCAATCGGCTTGGCTTGGCCCGCTGGCTCGTCGCGCCCGACCACCCCCTCACGGCCAGGGTGACCGTGAACCGAATCTGGCAGCAGTTCTTTGGCGTCGGCCTGGTGAAAACGCCGGAAGATTTCGGCGTGCAAGGCGAGCTGCCCCCGCACCCGGAGCTGCTCGATTGGCTGGCGGCGGAGTTTGTCGAGTCAGGCTGGGATGTCAAACGGCTTTGCCGGTTGATCGTCAGCAGCGCCGTCTATCGCCAATCGTCGGCCGTCTCGGCGGCACTGGCCGAGCGCGATCCGGCCAACCGCCTGCTGGCGCGGGGGCCGCGGTTTCGCATGCCCTCCTGGATGATCCGCGACCAGGCGCTCGCCGCGGCGGGATTGCTCGTCGGCCGCGTGGGCGGGCCGCCGGTCAATCCTTATCAGCCGGGCGACCTGTGGGCCGACATCACATTCGACCGCAAGCACTTTCAGCAGGACCACGGCGAGGCGCTCTACCGCCGCAGCCTCTATACTTTCTGGCGGCGGATTGTGGCGCCCAGCCTCTTCTTCGACAGCGCGTCGCGGCAGATTTGCACGGTGAAGCACCTGCGGACCAATTCGCCCTTGCACGCCCTGACGACGCTCAACGACGTGACGTACATCGAGGCCGCCCGCGCGCTGGCCGAGCGGGTTTTGACAGCCGGGCCGGGCGACATCAACGAACGCGTGAGCAATATCTTTCGCCACGTGCTGGCCCGGCGTCCGACTGCCGAGGAACTCGGCGTGCTCACCGCCAGCGTCGAGCGGCTAACGCGCGAGTTCGCCGCCGATCCGTCGGCCGCGGCCGAGCTGCTGGCCGTGGGCGAATCGAAGCGGAACGAATCGCTCGACCCGATCGAACACGCCGCGTATACCGCGCTCGCCAGTGCGGTGCTCAATCTCGACGAAACGCTAAACAAGGAGTGACCGCCGGAACATTAGCCCTTCACAAATGCCAGGTGCTTCCGCCAGTGGGCGTTGTCGAGAGAGGGAAAATCGGTGCGAAGATGGACGCCGCGGCTTTCCTGACGCATGGCGGCGGCGGCGATCATCATCCGGGCCACCCAAAGCATGTTCTGCAACTGCCAGCCCGCGGGATCGTCGAACTGGCGATTGAGCACGTAGCCGCACCAATGGCCCACCGTTTCTTCGGCCTCGCTCAGACCCGAGGCCTCGCGACGCACGCCCGCCGCCCGCCACATCAGGCTCTTCAGCGAGTTGCGGATGTCGTCCAGATCGAGCGTCTCCGGGGCGTCGTCCTGCAATGGATTCTCTAACGCCAACGCTCTAAAATCGTCGGGCATATCGAGCGCCAGACGCGAGGCAGCCTCGCCGGCGCGGGCGCCGTAGACAAGCCCTTCCAGCAGACTGTTCGAGGCCAGCCGGTTCGCGCCGTGCAGGCCGCTGGAGCTGACCTCTCCGGCGGCCCATAAGCCGGGCAGCGTCGTGCGGCCTTCGAGATCGACGGTCACGCCGCCGACCATATAATGCGCGCCCGGCCGGACCGGAATCCAATCGCGCGTAATGTCGATGCCGAACTCCGCACAGGTGGCGGCGATGCCCGGAAAGCGGCCGCGGACGCGCCGCGGATCGAGGTGCGAAAGGTCGAGATAGACGTTGGGGTGCCGCGTCTTTTCCATCTGCTTGACGATGGCTTGGCTCACCACATCGCGCGGGGCCAGCTCGGCGCGCGGATCGTAGTCGGGCATGAAACGATCGCCCCCGCGGTCGACCAGCCGGGCCCCTTCGCCGCGCATGGCCTCGGTGATCAGGCTGCGGCTGCTGCCGGCGATGTAGAGCACGGTGGGGTGAAACTGCATGAACTCCATGTCGCGCAGCTCGGCCCCGGCGCGAAAGGCCAGGGCATGGCCGTCGCCGGTGGCCACGGGCGGGTTGGTGGTTTCGCGATAGATTTGCCCCGCCCCGCCGGTGCAAAGCAGCGTCTGCTTGGCCCACACGAGCGTCTTGCCGTGCCGCGGATTCCAGACCAGCGCCCCGCGGCAAGCGCCCTCGTGCGTCAGCAGGTCGAGCGTGAACGTGTCTTGCCAGGTGGTCACGTGCTCGAGCGTTTGCACGCGGTCGATGACGGCCCGCATCACTTCGCGGCCGGTGGCGTCGCCCAGGGCGTGGACGATGCGGTCGTGGCTGTGCCCGCCTTCGCGGCCCAGGGCCAGCTCGCCCGATTCTTCGTCGAACCGCGCTCCCCAGGCAATCAGCTCGCGGATGCGATCGGGCGCCTCGCGCACCACGAACTCGACGACTTCCGGATCGCACAAGTCGCCGCCCGCGCGAAGCGTGTCGTCGATGTGGTTCTCGAAGCGGTCTTCCGGATCGAGCACGCCGGCGATGCCGCCCTGGGCATAGCTGCTGTTCGACTGCAACAGGCTCTCTTTGGTGACCACCAGCACGCGCAGCCGCGGATCGACGGCCAGCGCCGCCCGCAATCCCGCCAGCCCGCCGCCGACGATCAAGACGTCGGTAAAATGGTGCGGCATCCGCTTGGGATGGAAGGGAACCAGGTAACGCGGTTCATCGGCGCCGAAGCGGGTGGTGACGGTGGGATGCATCGAGACGGTCGCCTATTCTACTTGATGGACCGCACCAGTTTTTCGGCGTCCTCTTCGGAAAAGTCGTCGGCCTTGAGCTGCGCGACGATCATGGCCGTTCCCTGCTTGCCCTGGAATGTCCCTTCCACCTGCACGTATTTTTGCTTGTTCTGCCGGTCTTCGGCTTTTTGGATTTGAAACGTCGCCGGTTCGCCGCGGATTTCCAGCTCGACGTCGCGCGTTTCGAGCACCCGCAGTTGTTTGGCCTGCCGTCCCTGCGCGTGCATCTGCACGTCCATTTGCTGCCTAAACTCAGTGATGTCGCCCATCGCCTTTCCCGCGCTCATCAGGAAGATGCCGCCGTCGCGTTTCGGCGCTTGGTAGGCGACCATCGTCATGAAAGCGTCGCCGCTGAACGGGTTGTTCATGGAGATTGCGACTTCGGGCTTGAAACCTTGGGGCACGTCGAAATCGGCAATTTCACGGCTCTTTTGCGCCACCTCTGCGGGATCCTGAGTCGGTATGAAGGTCCTCTTGCCAAGCAGGTACATGGCTATTCCGCCGCCGCCGCAGCAAACGAACAGCATCAGCAGACAACCGACGCCCAAATACAGCCACACGCTCGTTCTGCTGGATGAGGGCGGCATGGGCGTACGATACGGATCGGAGGCGTTCGGATCGCTCGACATGTTCATGTTTCCAAAGGAATCCAAAAGTGCCGGAACTGCCCATTCGGGGCGAACGACCAGCGTGCAGCAAATTGTCGAATGCCCGACGCCGCGTGTCAATCGAGCGAACTATCGCCGCGTGGGAACGGCCATCAGCACGTTGCTCACCCAGGGCGCGGCAATCGCGCCCCAGATGAAGAGCTGAACGCAGTTGAGCGATAGTCGAAACGCCGTTTCCGGAGCGATCAACAGCGGCAAGAAACCAAGTGTGCCGATGAGCGCCAGGCCGGCCGTGAATAGCGCCATCAGCCGGCGGGGCTTGCCGGGCTGGCAACGGTAAATCGCCGAGATCGGTATGCACAACACGCCGAATACGACCGCGGCGAAATAGACTTCTTCCCGGCCGCTGGCCAGCGCCCAGCCGAGCATGCCGATGCCCGCTGCCAACGAGGCCCCCAGCCAGTTCGATGCCACCACCTGCTCGCGCGAAAGAGCCAGCCGCCCGAAGCGGTTCAACCGCAGCAACAGATTGAACAGCGGATCGGCAACCCAGGTCATCAGGGCGAAGACCACGTAGACGATGATCAGGGGCGTGACCCAGGCCGACCATTCAGGGTTCGCCACCTCGAGATTTCTCAGGCCCCGCACGCCCAAGTAGCCGCCGATCACCACGCCCCATTGGAACCGCGGCGGCAGGCGGGCCATCCAGAAAAACCAGATCAGCATCCAACGATACACGCCGTGCCGGGCCTTCATCGCCTCGACGATGCCCCGCCGCGCCCACTCCAATTCCGGGTCGATGCGGAGCGCTTCGCGAAAGTGCTCCATCGCTTTTTGCGGCTGCCGTTGTTCGAGCAGGGTCCAGCCCTGGTTGGCGTGCGTCAGGGCCACATCGGGATTGCGCGCCAGCGCGGTGTCGATCGTGGCGCCTGCCTCCGCCCGGCGTCCGAGCTTCACCAGGCTCATGGCCCGCAGGTTGGTGCAGGCCACGTGCTCGGGATCGCAGGCCAGGCCCTCCGTCGCGGCGTCGAGCGCCTGGCGCCAGCGGCTTTGCGAAAAGTGGATGCGGGCCAGCAGGGCGAAGTAACTGGCATCGTCGGGATCGAGACGCAGGGCCTCGCTCGCCGCCGGCAGCGCCTCCTTGGGCCGGTTTCGGGCGTAAAGCACTTCGGCCAGGGCGTAGTGCGAAAACGACTGGTCGGGGCCCAAGTGGATCGCCAGCCGTGCCTCGTCCATCGCCTCCGCGTACTTCTTCAGCTCGCACAGGCAGAGCGCCAGTTGCGCATGCACGAGGGGACTGTTCGGTTCGGCAGTCAGATGTTGCTGCAATTCGCCGATCGCGTCTTCATAGCGCGACCGCTCGATGAGCAATTGGGCCCGCGCGAAGTGACTCATCCGAGTTTCATGTGTTTGAGAATGTCGTCGTAGATGCCGCCCTGGTTCGAGTAGAGGGCGTAGTTGCGGGCGGTCGAAAACCACTCGCGGGCCGTCGGCTTGACGGCGCCGGCGGCGGCCAGCAGGTCGGCGGTGCCCAGCGGCTTGGGCACGCCCTCTTTCATCGCCAGCCGCAGCTTGCTTTCGATCGCCACGTCGACCAGCCCCTTCAGGTCGGCGCCGGAGAAATGGTCGGTCTTCTTGGCCACGTGGTTGAAGTCGATCTCGGCCACGGGCTTGCCGCGGCAAAGGATGCGCAGAATCGCTGCCCGTGCCGTCAGATCGGGCGGCGGCACGAACAAGATGCGGTCGAAGCGGCCAGGCCGGCGGAATGCCGGATCGAGGTGCCAGGGAGCGTTTGTCGCCGCCAGAATCAGCACACCTTCGTTGGAGGTTTCGACTCCGTCGAGCTCGGCCAGAAACTGGTTGATGAGCTGCCGCCCCGCGCTGTGCTGCATGTCGGACCGGCGCGCCCCCAAGGCGTCGACTTCGTCGAAGAACAGCACGCAGGGCCGGTTGTTGCGGGCCTGCTCGAACAGCTCGTGCAGGTTCCGCTCGCTGGTGCCGATCCACATGTCGAGCACGTCGCTGATGCCGACGGCGATGAAGCCGGCTTTGATTTCGCCCGCCGTGGCGCGGGCCAGGTGCGTCTTGCCGCAGCCGGGCGGGCCATACATCAAAATGCCGCCGCCGATCGCTTTGCCGTAGGCCTGATAGATTTCCGGGTGTGTCAGCGGGTAGATGATTTTCAGGCGGATCTCTTCTTTGAGCGCGTCCATGCCGCCGACTTCGTTGAACGTGACCCTGGGCCGCTCGAGTTGCTGCGGCATGCCGCGGGGCACGTCGCCCCAGGCCTCGCGCAGCCGGCCATCGACCACGTCGGAATTGGACGAGTCTGCCCCCACGCCCAGCCGCGTGGCCAGCTCGACGTCGGCCACGGCCGCATCGGTCTCGACGGCCAGCTTGTACTGGGCCACCGCCCTTTCGACTTCGCCCGACCGCAGCAGCAGCCGGGCTTGGAGCAGATAACCCGCGGCGGGCGGGTTGCGGTCTTTGGCCAGGTCTTCGACGATCACCAGGGCCGCGCTGTCTTTGCCCTGTTGATAAAAGGCCCGTGCCAGGCCGAGCTTGAGCTGCACGTCGTGCGGCGCCATTGAGAGGGCCTTGCGATACTCGGTCTCTGACTCTTCGGCATGCCCGTGACTGAGCAACGTCTCGGCCAGATGCCGCCGCAAAGGCAGATTGTCGGGCGACAACCGCAGCGCCTCGCGCAGCGATTGCAGGGAATCATCACCGCGAGCCATGAGTGTGCCCTGGAAGCTTGAGCCTGGAAATACGAGTGGTGTCGAGGAACGATCAATCGTAGGGCGGGTGGGTTTGCGCTGTCAAGGTTCGCGAGCGGGCCGAATGCGGTAGCGTGTTTTACTCTCTGCCGCTAGCATAGAGCGAAACTGTGGCGGCGAAGGGGTCAAGGGGGAACGGTTTGTAGCGGAGACCGTACATCAGCTCAATCGGGAGTGAAGGAAACAGGAACATGAATAAAGACGAAATCCTGGCCAAGGTGGCGGCCGGCGAGTTGCCGGTCGAAGAAGCGTCCAAGCTGCTGGCCGACAAAGAGCCGAAGCGCGGCCAGCTCTATTGCAAGGTGAGCGAGAAAGGCGCCGTCAGCGTGTACGGCCTGCAACGCATGCCGGTCACGTTATACGTCGAACAATGGGAACGGTTGCTGGACTTCGGCGACGAAATCCGCACGTTTCTCAAAGAGAACGACTCGCGGCTGAAGCGGAAAGAGCGATAGCGGCTATCGCCCAACGCCTCTTCAATGAAGATGTTTGTTTACGAATACTTGACCGGCGGCGGCTTGTTGGCTGATGCGGGCATGTCCGCCGGAATTGATTCGCTGGCCCGCGAGGGTCGGGCAATGTGCGCGGCGCTGGCCGCCGATTTTGCCGCGGTCGGCGGTATCGAAGTGATGTGCTTGCACGATGCACGACAGGCCGGGCTGCACGCGCCGAACGTTTGCTGGGCTGATGTACGAAGCGCGGCTGAACACGACGTGGCCTTCGACCGCGCCGCCGCCGATGCAGATCGGACGGTGGTGATCGCTCCGGAAATCGGCGGCGTTCTTTTAGAGCGCTGCCGGCGGGTGATCGCCGGCGGCGGCCGATTGCTGGGAAGCTCGCCCCGGCTGGTCGAATTGGCCGGCGATAAGCACGCGACTGCGGTGCAGCTTGCCGAAGCTGGCGTGCCGGTGCCGCGCGGCATGCCCTTCGTGCCGGGCGAACCTTGGCCGCGCGATTTTCCTTACCCTGCAGTCTGGAAGCCGCTCGACGGCGCCGGGTCGCAGGGATTGCGATTCATCGAACACAGCGAGGTTCCATGCGTTGATGCGAGTCGCCGCCGCGGCCGTTTGGAAGCGTTTTGTCCCGGCATGGCGGCGAGCGTCGCGTTGCTTTGCGGGTCGAACGAGCAGGTCGCTCTGCCCCCCTGTCGCCAGCGGCTCAGCCGAGACGGTCGGTTCCATTATCTGGGCGGCGCATTGCCGCTTCCGCCGCCCTTGTCAGACCGCGCCACACGCCTGGCGCGCCGCGCCATCCAATCGCTTCCCGGACCGCTGGGCTATCTCGGCGTCGACCTCGTGTTGGGCGAGTCCGACGACGGCAGCCGCGACGTGGTCATTGAAATCAATCCGCGGTTGACGACCTCCTACATTGGCTTGCGCGCCGCCTGCCGGCAGAACCTGGCCGCCGCCATGCTGGCCATCGCCTCGGACGGACCGTATAACTTGTCGTTCAGTGACGAGATGATCGAGTTTCCATGAATCTTCTGGCTTTCGACGTTGGCGGAGCAAACCTGAAGGCGGCGGACGGCCGGGGCTTCGCCGTGAGCGAGCCATTTCCGCTCTGGCAAAGGCCGGCCGAATTGCCGGCCGCCCTGCGGGAAATCATCGCACGGGCGCCGTCCGCGGAGAAGATCGCCGTCACCATGACCGGTGAGCTGGCCGATTGCTTTGAGACCAAGGCCGAGGGCGTTGCCCACATCGTCGAGGCAGTGTGCCAGGCGGCCGGCCAACGTCCGGTGCTTGTTTACCTGACGGACGGCTCGCTCGTGCCGCCCGAACTCGCCTGCCGGCAACCATTGTTAGCGGCCGCCGCGAACTGGCATGCGCTGGCAAGTTTTGCCGGCCGGTATTGCGCGTCCGGTGGTGCGTTGCTGGTCGACGTCGGCTCCACGACCACCGACATCGTGCCGCTCGTCGATGGCCGCGTTGCCGCACAAGGCAAGAACGATCCGGAACGGCTTGCGGCGGGCGAGTTGGTCTATACCGGTGTGGTCCGCAGCCCGGTCTGCGCCGTCGTCGATGCGCTGCCTTGGCGAAAGCAACAGGTGCCGGTGGCCGCGGAGTTGTTTGCGACCACGCGCGACGCCTATCTGCTGCTCGGCGATCTTGCCGAAGACCCGACCGATTGCCAGACGGCGGACGGCCGTCCGGCCACGAAGTCTGCCGCCCGCGACCGCCTGGCGCGGATGATTTGCGCCGACCGCGACCTGTTCAGCCAAGAAGACGCCCTGGCGGCCGCCGTCGCCGTCGCGCGTGGCCAATTGTCGCAGCTCGGCCTCGCCGCCCGAAACGTGCTGCGACGATTGCCGGAAGTGCCGGGAACAATTGTCATCTCAGGCCAGGGAGAATTCATCGCCCGGCAACTTTGCCAGCGTCTGCAAGTGCCGGCACCGATCGTTTCGCTGGCCCAAGAACTGGGTGCGACCGTCTCGCAAGCGGCGGCGGCGCATGCGTTGGCCGTAATCGCCGGGGAACGCACGTGAACCAGCTCGCCGGCCCACCGGTCCGTGTCGTCAAACTGGGCGGCAGTCTTCTTGATCTGGCCGATCTGGCCGACCGGCTGCGGCGCTGGCTTGGCGAGCAACCCGCCGCAGCCAACGTGCTGGTCGTGGGCGGCGGACGTATGGCCGACGTGGTGCGTGACTTCGACAGGCGGCATGGTCTTCGTTCAGCCGATGCCCATTGGCTGGCCATTGCCGCGATGGCGTTGAATGCACGACTTGTGGCTGCATTGCTGCCCGAGGCCCTGTGGTTGGAATCGCTGCTCGACAACGGCATTCGCGACGCACCTTTGTCTATCCTCAATCCGGCACGCTTCCTTCGCGAGGACGAGGCCGCTGGATCGGCTGGTCGGTTGCCGATGAGTTGGCAAGCGACCAGCGACTCGATCGCCGCGCGCGCGGCTGAACTGCTGGCCGCCGACGAGTTAGTGCTGCTGAAATCAACGTCCCCGCCCGAACCGGCGACGGTTGAGGTTCTGCTCGCGGCGGGATACGTCGACGCCTTCTTTGCCAAGGCAAGCGGAGGCGTGGCGCGCGTTCGATACTGCAATTTGCGGGACGGAACCAGCTAGCCGCAAAAGGCATTCAGCACGATGGGTGCCGGATGTTTTTCGCGCTATTTTTTCTTCGGCTTGGCGAACAAGGGCCGCAAGGGCATCGAAAACCCCGGCAGCACATCGCCGCCGGACAAGGTCGCGTTTTCATCGAGCACGGTCGATTCGTCTTTGCCAGTAAACACTTCGACGGTTTTCTTACGCGGCTCGACGAACCACACCAGGCGGACGCCGGCGCCGAAATAGTCGTCCAGCTTGCGGTCCATTTCCGGTTTCGTATTGCCCTCGCTGAGCACCTCCACGGCCAAATCGGGCACGATGTTGGGAACCGGTTCTTCAGTGATGCCGTCGGGAAATTCTTTCCATGAGGCGAAGGCCACGTCGGGAATCCGCACCATTCCCGGAAAAAGTCGCATCATGCCGCCCTCGCCGCTCACGACACCCAGATTATGAGTCTCGACAAAATCTCCCAACCGCCGCGCAATGGCCACCGCGATAACGCTCTCGTAGAATCCCACGGTTTTCTCCACCAAAACGCCCTCGACCAATTCACAAAGGCGGTTCTCATGCTCCTCAATGTCGATCACGTCTTGTTCCGTGGCGGTGCCCGGAACGGGCACACTCCGAATGCGCCAGGCGGGCATGGGACCGAACAGTTCGGCCAGATCGGTCAGCGTCATCGCGTTGGGAGGGTTTTCGACTTGTGCCATAACGACTCAGGAAAAACGCGGTCACTTGTAATTCTGACACGTTCGGCGCCGAGCGGCAAGCGCGATGGCTTGTGCCATCGAAGGCCAGCGCGACTCGATCGTAATGCGGTCAGGGTTTGCCCCAGCCACAGCGGAACAGATCGCCGGGATTGAGGATGAGCGTCGCCTCGGCGGTCACATACGCCGTGCCGCGGATGCGTGGAATGATCTTGCCGTCTTCGACGCGCACCGATCCTTCGAACACGCTGCCCACGATGCTCTCTTGCCGCCAGGTTTGTCCCTCGCGCAGCTTGCCGTCGGCATAGAGGCAGGCCAGCTTGGCGCTGGTGCCGGTACCGCAGGGCGAACGGTCGTAAGCCTTGCCTGGACAAAGCACGAAGTTGCGGCTGTCGGCATCGGGGCGGCCCGGCGGACCGAACAGCTCGATATGGTCAATTTCCTGGCCGTCGGCGCCGGTGATGCCCTGCTCGGACAACGCGCGGCGAATCCGCCACGTGACGTCGGTCAACCGTTCGACGTTGGTCAACTCGATCTGCTCGTCGTGGTCACGGACGAGAAAAAACCAGTTTCCTCCCCAGGCGACGTCCCCCACAACGGGGCCCAGGCCCGGCACATCGAGGACCACGGCAGCCGCGTGGCGATAACTGGCTACATTGTCGAGCGAGACCTGGTTGGCGCCGTCGTATTCGACGGTCACGGCGCCGACGGGCGTGTCCAGTCGATGCCGGCCGGCGCCGATGCGACCCAGATGGCCCATCGCCACCACCACGCCGATCGTGCCGTGCCCGCACATGCCCAGACAGCCGACGTTGTTGAAAAAGATCACCCCGGCGGCACAACTCGGATCGACGGGCGGCACGAGCAGAGCGCCGACCATCACGTCGCTTCCCCGCGGCTCGTTGACGACGGCCGAGCGAAACGCATCGAACTGCTGGCGAAAGCGATCGCGGCGGGCGGCCAACGACGTCGAGCCGAGATCGGGTCCACCGGCGATCACTACCCGCGTCGGCTCGCCGCCGGTGTGCGTGTCGATGACTTGGATGCGCTGGAGTCGGGCGTCGGGCATGGGAAGAAGGCGTTAGGCGTTGGGCATTGGGCGTTAGGCATTGGCCGGCAGAGCGCAATTGGAATACGGCGCCTAAAGCCTAACGCCCAGCGCCTCGACGACGTTCGCAAGCTCGCTGGTTGGGTGTCACACGTTACGGCACATAAACAAATTCCGCCAAGTTGAAAATCACGTGCGCCATATCTGCCCACAGCGATTGGTTCTTCAGCGTGTCGGCCTCGGCAACCTGGTGCAGCTCGGCAAACTGCCGCACCGCCTTCGCGAAACGCTGCTGCTCGGCGTCGCTCGGCACGCGGCCCAAGGCCGTCTCGAACATGGAAGCGATCCGCTCAGCCACGCTGCCGGCCGGTTGCTGAACGAGCCGGCCAGCCCAGACGTTTGCCTGGCCCAGCACAAACGGGTCGTTGAGCAAGGCGAGCGCCTGGGCCGGCACGTTGGTCACGTCGCGCCGGCCCTGCGTCACCTTGCCGCCGGGAAAATTGAACGCGCCCAGAAACTGCGGCGCCTCCATCAGGTTGTTCTTGATGTAAACACTGCGGCGGCCGTTCCCGTCGAGCGGCCCGGCGAAAAGACGGCGGTCGGCGATATCCTGCTGCCGATAAGGCTGCACGCTCATGCCAAACAGCACCGGCTCCAGTCGCCCCGATGCCGCCAGAATGCTATCGCGAATGGCCTCCGCTTCAAGGCGACGGGCAGGATAGTGCGAGAGGAGCCGATTCGCCGGATCGAACTGTTGAGCGGGGGGCAATGCCTCGCTCGATGCTTGAAATGTGCCGGAAAGCACGATCGTGCGAATCAACCGCTTCAACGACCAGCCCTCGGCCGCGAATCGGGCGGCCAGATAATCGAGCAACTCCGGGTGCGACGGCTGCTCGCCGATATGGCCGAAGTCGTCGACTGTTTGCACAATGCCCGTGCCGAACAGATGGTGCCAGACGCGGTTGACCATCACACGGGCCGTGAGCGGGTTTTCGCGGCTGCCAATCATGTGGGCCAGTTCCAGCCGCCCGCTGCCGGCGGCCGTGAACGGCGCGGGCGCGCCCGATAGCACTTCCAAGTAGCGCCGCTCGACGGTCTCGCCGGGCCGCCGGCAATCTCCGCGGACAAACACCGCTTGCTCGATGCCCGGTCCCCCGTCGGCCGCGCCGGGAACAACCCGCGGCAGCGTCAAGCCGCCCTCGATCTGCCGATATTGCTGCGCGAGCGTCGCCAGCCGCGGCGATGCCGAGGGACTATTTGTCAGCAGCTCGCGGCGCAGCAAGGCATCGACCCACTGCACGTCGTCGTCGCCGGCCTGCTCCGAAGCCCAGGCATCGATCGTCCGATCAAGCAGGGCCGCATAGCGCTCGACGACTTGATTGAAGCTCTGCGGTTCACTTCCCGCGAAGAGCGGCAGCAGATGCTTCAGCTCGGCTTTGGGCGGCTCGGCCGCGTCGTGCAGCACGACGCGCGTCACGCCGAAATACGAGCGCGGATCTTCCGCGGCTTTCTCCCACGGCAGCTTGTAGTTCGCCTTGTCGCCGCCCAGCGCGCTCAACTGGTCGGGGAACTTGGGGTTGTCGAACATGGTCATCAGTTCGGCGTAGGTCCGCAAGCGGTCGCGGTCGTCGGGCGGCGAAAAAGTGATCCACTGCCAACCATCGGAGGTCAGGGCGCGGTAGTTCACATAGTTGAACTGGCAGTTATTCGAGACCAACCGCACGGCGCTCGACCGCTCGCCGACAACGCGAAAGCTGATCTTTTTCTTACCCGGCGGCAACACGGCCGAACGCAGCGTGCCGTTGAGCTTTTCGGAAAGCGCGTTGGTGTAAAGGCCCGCCGGCAGCACGGACTTGACGAGCAGGTCGCCTTGGGCATGGAGCGCGAACTCGCCGCTGCGGGCCGGCCCTTCCTTAAGTCCCTGCCCCCCGATCTGCCAGTCGGCCGAAACGCCAGTGCGAAAATCGGCGAAGGTGCTGAATTGCGTCTGGTTGTATTGGCTCCGCTCGCGGTCTTGCTGCGTATACTCTTCAGAGAGTTTCCGCCAGGCCGCGGAGAAGGCCGCCGGATCGTCGCCTGCGGCGGCCATCCGCCGGGCCGGCTCGAACGGATCTTCCAGCGGGGCCTTCTCGACCGCCAGCGCCGCGACCCACTTTTCCAGCCGACCGGCGTCGAGGCCCATTGCCAACTGTTCGGCATACGGATGATTGGCCCGCTTGGCACGGGCGGCCTGCAGGTAGCGGGCGATTTGCTGGGCGTCGCTCTTCCAGGCGGCGGCCAACTCCTTGCGGATTTCGGCCTTCAGGTCGCGAAGCTGGCGCATCGGCCCGGCGTTGGCCTCGGGCGCGTCGATGGTGTGGCTGACCATTCGCGAGCTGCGCAGCACGCCGAGCAGGGCGTAGTAGTCGCGCATCGAGACGGCGTCGAGCTTGTGATCGTGGCACCGGGCGCAGGCCACCGTCGTCGCCTGAAACGCCTTGCTCAGCGTGTCGATCTGGTTGTCTTCAATGTCGTAGCCGATGTCGGGCAGCGAGATGCAATCGTCATGGTTCGCCTCGCCGAAGCGGTAAAAGGCCGTGGCGATGACCGCCTCGTTGAACCGCTCGGCTTCGTTCCAGCGCGGCGGCAGGAGGTCGCCCGCGATGTGCTCGCGCACGAACTGGTCGTAGGGCAAGTCGGCGTTGAATGCCCGGATGAGATAGTCGCGGTATCGCCAGGCATGATGGACTTCATAGTTCCACTCGTTGCCGTGCGTCTCGCTGAAACGCACCACGTCCATCCAGTGACGCGCCCAACGTTCGCCGAAATGGGGCGACGCCAAGAGCGAGTCGATATAACGCTCGACGGCGGCCGAAAGCTCGCGATCACCCTTGGCGGCGGTGAGCCGGGCGACTTGCTCCGGCGTGGGCGGCAATCCGGTGAGCAGCAGCGCCAAGCGCCGCGCCAAAGTGGCGGGCGTAGCGCGAACGCCCGGCCGCAGCCCCTTGGATTCGAGCGCGGAGAGAATAAAGCGGTCGATCGGTTGTTGGGAGTAGCCGGCGTCGTTCGTCGTGGGCACGGCGGGTTCGACGACGGGCTTCAAGCTCCACCAATCGCGGCGACCGCGGAGGATGTCCGGCCAATCGCCGCCGGCCTTGTTGCCAGGCGAAGCCGTGATCCGCGGATCGGGCGCTCCAAGCTTCACCCAGGTTTCCAAGTCGGCGATGGCCGCGGCTGAGAGCTTGCCTTTGGGCGGCATCTGCGGGGCGTCGTCGCTGTAACGCACGGCGCGGATCAGCAGGCTCGCATCCGGTTTGCCCGGCTCGATTGCGGATCCGGTTTCGCCTCCCGTGCGCAGTCCGTCGCGGCTGTCGAGCAGCAGCTCGCCGCCGAGTTTCTTGGCACCGGCCGAATGGCACTCGTAGCAATGCTTTGTGAGAACCGGCCGCACGCGCTTCTCGAAGAACTCGACGCCGCCGTCGTCGGCGCGCACTGCCGATAGGGCGAGGCCGGCGAAAAGCAGACTCAGGGCCAGGGTGCGTCGCATGTGACGATTTCAGGAAGGAACATGAGGCAGGTGTAATTATAGCATCAACGGTATTGCGGTTAAACTTGGAACACGCCCAGCTTGAAAGGCTCTAACTCCGCGTGGCGCGTGGCGATCTCCAGCGCGAAGATCAACTCCTCGCGCGTGCGGGCAGGGTCGATGATCTTGTCGACCCAGCCGCGGGCCGCCGCGTAACGCGGGTCCATCTGCCGGTCGTAACTTTCCTTGACCTCGGTCTTCAGACGGGCCAGCTTTTCGGGATCGACCTCCTCGCCTTGCCGCTGGAGACTCTTGATCGTGATGTCGAGCAAGGTCGACGTGGCTTGCTCGCCGCCCATCACCGCGCAGCGCGCCGTCGGCCAGGCGAAGAGGAAACGCGGGTCGAAGGCCTTGCCGCACAAGGCGTAGTTGCCCGCCCCGTACGATCCGCCCACGATCAGCGTGATTTTCGGCACGCGGCTGTTGCTGATGGCGTTGACCAGCTTGGCGCCCGCCTTGATGATTCCCTCGCGCTCGCTGTCGCGGCCGACCATGAAACCGTTCACGTCCTGGAAGAACAGAATCGGCAGCCAGTCCTGGTTGCAATTCATCACAAACCGGGCAGCCTTCTCGGCGCTGTCGACGTAGATCACGCCGCCGAACTGCACCGGCCCACTCGCTGGCCGTACCTGGTGATGCTGATTGGCCACAATGCCCACCGGAAAGCCTCCCAGGCGGGCCGTGCCGCACACCAGCGATTGGCCATACTCGGCTTTGTATTCGTCGAACGTATCCGCATCGACGATGCACCGCAGCAGCTCGCGAACTTCATAGTCGCGCCGCGGATTGCCGCTGACGATCGTATCGAGGTCTGCCGGCGGCCGGGCAGGTTCCGCGGATGCCAGCCGCGTGAAAGGCGGCCCCGGCTGCGGCGGACCGGCCGCCACGGCGGACACCAGCCGCCGCAGCCGCGCCAGGCACGACTCGTCGTCGGCATCGCGGTAGTCGATGGTGCCGCTGACTTGGGCGTGCATCTCGGCGCCGCCCAATTCCTCGCTCGACACGGTCTGGCCGATCGCGCTTTTGACCAAGGCCGGCCCCGCCAGATACAGCCCGGAGCCGTCGGTCATCAGCAGCTTGTCGCAGAGCACCGGCAGGTAGCCGCCGCCGGCCACGCAGTTGCCCATGATGGCGGCGATCTGGCCGATGCCCGCCGCCGAGAGCACCGCGTTGTTGCGGAAGATGCGGCCGAAATCGTCTTCGTCGGGGAACACGTCTTCTTGCAACGGCAAAAACACCCCTGCCGAATCGACCAGGTAGACGAGCGGCAGCCGGTTCTGAAAGGCGATCCGCTGGCAGCGCAGCACTTTCTTGGTGGTGGCCGGAAAGAAGGCACCGGCCTTCACGGTGGCGTCGTTGGCGATGATCATTTGCCTTCGCCCGGCGACGGTGCCGATGCCGCAGACCACGCCGGCGGCCGGCGCTCCGCCCCACTCGGCATACATTTCCCAGCCGGCCCATAGCCCGATCTCGAAGAAGGCCGTACCGGGATCGACGAGCCGCTCGATCCGTTCGCGGGCCGTGAGGCGGCCTTTGGCGTGTTGCCGCTGAATGGCCGCTTGGCCGCCTCCGACCGCGATTTCGGCTTCGAGCAACGAAAAACTTTGGACGATTTCGGCAAGCGTGGCGGGCATAAGGCGAACAACCTGGTGTGTTGGCGAGCGAGCATCATAGCAGCCTTTGCCGCGAAGATGGAGAAGTGCGGCAAGCCGTGTCAGCCGCCGGCAAAAAATCCGTGCCGGTCCCGCGGTTAGGGCGAAGAATACAGAGACATCCACGAGCAGCCACCACTCAGACCGCCGGAGGAACGCTATGCGAGCACGGGCACATGCAACGTGGATTTTGGCGATGGCCGCCTTCTGCTGCGGCCCAGCCCAAGCCGGTCCGCCGCCCTTCTTTGGTGCGAAGCCTGCGCACTCTGCCATCAAGTCGAGCCATTACTACCCATCGCCCAAATGGCCGGGCAAGGGATACGGCTGGGCCGGAAAGAGCGCCCGCAAGTGGAACGGCTACGGCCCGCTGGGAACCGGCGCCTATCGCGGGTACGGATACGGGTTCAATGGTTATCCCTTTCCATATCGCGCCTATAAATTCGGCTACCCGCAGAACCTTTTGGGACCGGGCAACGTCGGCAACGGCTACATTGTTTACACCTACTTCGGCGAAGGCTACCCAGGCTGGAAGTATTGGCCGGGCCGTCTCGGGCAAAATTGGTGAGGGAGAGGCGGAGCGACGGAGAGAGGGAGAGAGGGAGAGGAAACGAGCGCGACGTGGACGCCTCATTTCGTTCACTCCCTCCCTCCGTCTCTCCGTCACTCCCTCCCTCCGTCGCTCCCTCTCTCCGTCGCTCCCTCCCCCCGTCTCTTCCCCTAGGCCGGGCGTTGAATTACAACCATGTCTGGCCGGCGGCGCATCGCGCCGCCCGGCACGCCCGTTTTTCCATCGCTCGCCCGACGAACTCCGGAGATCGACACCATGCGCCCTCGTCTATTCTGGACGGTTGCCGCGACCGCCATCCTCGCCACCAGCCGGCTTCCAGCCGCCGACGCCGACTCGAAACGGCCCAATATCGTCTTCATCTTCTCCGACGATCACGCCTACCAGGCCATCAGCGCCTATGGTCACAAGCTGAACCAGACGCCCAACATCGACCGCATCGCCAACGAGGGAATGCGGTTCGACCGCTGCCTGGTGACCAATTCGATCTGCGGGCCGAGCCGGGCGGTGATTCTCACCGGAAAATACTCGCACCTCAATGGCTTCTATAACAACACCAACAGCCGCTTCGACGGCTCGCAAACGACCTTCCCCAAGCTCTTGCACGGGGCCGGCTATCAGACGGCGATGATCGGCAAGTGGCACCTGGTGAGCGACCCCACCGGATTCGATTATTGGGAGATCCTGCCCGGCCAAGGGCAGTATTACAACCCGCCGATGATTCGCAACGGCCAGCGCGTCAAGCACGCCGGTTATACGACCGACATCATCACCGACCTGGCCCTCGATTGGCTGAAAGGCCGCGACAAAGACAAGCCCTTTCTGTTGATGTGCCAGCATAAGGCGCCTCATCGCGAATGGGAGCCGAACACCAAGTACCTCGAAGAATACGACCGCGAGTATCCGGAGCCGGAGACGCTGTTCGACGACTATTCCGGACGTGGCCTGGCCGAGAAAACCCAGGACATGACGATCGCCAAGACGATGAACGACAAAGACCTGAAATTCACCACGCCCGCGGCGCTGACCGCCGAGCAGCGAAAGGCCTGGGACGCTTTTTACGCGCCGCGAAACGAGAAGTTCCGCCAGGCCAAGCTTGAGGGCCGCGACCTGGTGCGTTGGAAGTATCAGCGCTACATGCACGACTACCTGGCCTGCATCGCCTCGGTCGACGAGAGCGTCGGCCGTGTGCTCGACTATCTGAAAGAGGCCGGCCTGGAGAAAAACACGATCGTGGTTTATTCGGCGGACCAGGGTTTTTACCTGGGCGAGCACGGCTGGTTCGACAAGCGGTGGATCTTCGAAGAGTCGCTGCGCACGCCGCTGTTGGTGCGCTGGCCGGGCGTGGTCAAGCCCAAGAGCGTCAACGACGACCTTGTTTCGAACCTCGATTTCGGCGAGACGTTTTTGCAGGCCGCGGGCGTCGATGCGCCGGCCGAAATGCAGGGCCGCAGCCTGGCGGGCATTTTGAAAGGCCAGACGCCCGACGACTGGCGCAAGAGCTTTTACTACCAATACTACGAATATCCCGGCCCGCACAACGTGCGGCGGCATTACGGCGTGGTGACCGACCGCTACAAGCTGGTTTACTTTTATGAGCCGGAGGTCAACTATTGGGAGCTGTTTGACCGCAAGAGCGATCCGCACGAGCTGACGAGCGTCTACGGTAAGCCCGACCATGCGGCCGCGCAAAAGGAGCTCGAAGCCGAGGTGGGCCGACTGCGCGCGCAGCTCAAGCTGCCGGAACACGACCCGCCCGAAGCGGACATCAAGCGCAGACCGGCCGCCAAGCGCACGGGCACGTAGTGCTGTGTCAGTCGTTCCTTCATCGATCGACCGCGAGGCAGCGGCGGTGGCTGGGGCAGAGCTTGGCCAGGACCGGCCCGGTTTGAGGACACGCTCCGCGGCCAAGCGATGCCCCGGTGCGTCAAACCGGGGCATCGCTTGGCCGCGGAGCGCATTCTGAAGGTCGCGGTCGAGCAGCGTATGGACCACGCTTTCCAGACTTGTTAGTCTAACGGAATGGCATACGAACTTTCGCCCCAAACTGAGCAGTACCTCGCTGGCGTGGTGGCCGGCGGCCTCTATCCCTCGAAGGAAGCCGCGCTGGAAGCGGCCGTGGAAGCACTGCGAGACAAAAGCGGGCCGCCGCCTTCGGTGCCCGAAGTACATTTGGAATTGGTCGAGGAGGCAATTGCATCCGTTCAGGCTGGGCGGCTACGCGAACTCACCGCGGCCGATTGGTCGCGGCTCCGACAGCATGCACATGACGTATCGGCGCGCGGAGCTGGTGGTCGCTGATGCGCCGCGTCCTTTACAGTGTCCAAGCGGAGCAGGATCTGCGGCAAATCGTCGAGCACATTGCGCTCGACGATCTGACTGCGGCGATAGACTGGCTCGACGCAACCGAGGCCTTGTTCGGTTTGCTCGCTACGCACCCGGCGCTTGGTCAACGGATGGAAACACCCCGATGGGGCGAAGTGCGGCAACATACCGCGGATAGCTACGTCATTTACTACCGCTTCGACGACGACGGCTTGCAGGTCTTGCGCGTGCTACACGCTGCCCGCGAGCAAGATCCTTTGCTTTAAATGTGCTCCTACCCTGGACCAATGTGCCGACTCGTCATCATCTTCTTCATTGCCGCGCTGGCTGATCTTCCGGCCCTCTTTGCGGACGAACAACCAAGCGAGCCGCTGGAAGCGGCGAAGCTGCTTGTCGCGCGCATGGCAGCGGGCCAGTTCGACAAGGCGATCGAAGCTTTCGAACCGACCATGAAACAGGTCATGCCAGAGGCGAAACTAAAGGACGTCTGGGACGGTCTGACCAGCCAGTACGGCCCACTGCTGCGGGCGACTGAAACCCGAGCGACGAAGGCAAAACAATACGAATTGGTTTTCGTGACCTGCGAGTTTCGCCGGGGAAAGCTCGCAGCCAAAGTTGTCTTCACCGCCGACAACAAGATCACCGGACTGTTCTTCGTACCATCAGGCACATATAAGCCGCCCCCTTATGCCGACCCCTCAAAATTCGAGGAACAGGAACTTCCAGTTGGCCACGGGCTTTGGAGTGTCCCCGGCACGCTTTCGCTTCCCAAAGGTGATGGGCCTTTCCCGGCGGTGGTTCTTGTGCATGGTTCCGGTCCCCAGGATCGAGACGAAACCATCGGCCCGAACAAACCGTTCCGCGACCTTGCTCACGGTCTAGCACCCCAAGGAATCGCCGTTCTGCGTTATGAGAAGCGCACCAAGGAGCACCCGACCTTGATGGCGTTGTCCGCAAACACGATCACGGTCAAGGAAGAGACGATTGACGATGCCCTGGCCGCCGTCGAGGCTTTGTCGTCCGAGAAGAAGATCGACACGAGCAGGATCTTCGTGTTGGGGCACAGCCTCGGAGGGTCGGTCCTGCCCCGAATCGGACAGGGCAATCCTTCCGTTGCGGGCTTCATCAGCCTCGCAGGCTCGACACGGCCATTGGAGGAGATTGTGCTGGAACAAGTCCGCTACGTTCTGTCATTGAATGGAACGTTGACCGACGAAGACCAGAAGAAGCTCGATGACCTGGAACGGCAAGTCGCCAACGTCAAATCGCCAACCCTATCCGAGAAAACGCCGAGCAGCGAATTGCCGCTGGGGATTCCGGCGAGCTATTGGCTCGATTTGCGAAAATACGACCCCGCCACAGCGGCCACCGAATTGATGAAACCCATGCTGTTCTTGCAGGGCGAGCGGGATTATCAGGTGACCATGGAGGATTTTACCGGTTGGAAGAAAGCGCTCGCACAACGAAAGGACGTGGCGTTCATTTCGTATCCCAGGCTCAACCACCTGTTCATCGAAGGCGAAGGGAAGAGCACACCGGCCGAATACTCGACTCCCGGCAACGTGGCGAAGGTAGTCATCGACGACGTTGCCAAATGGATCGAAGCTTTCGCGGCACGGGCAACGGACCGCTGACAACAGAGTGACCTGGCTGGACCGCGGCCCTGACCGAGGTAAACTGAAATCAACAGCCTTAACAAGAGGTGCCGTTCGATGACCGAAGCGAACTTCAAAAAGAGCCTGCTGGCGACATCCGGCCGCTGGAGCAGATCGAGATAATTCTCGAAGATTCGCGGCGTGCTGCCGAAGCTGGCCCGCGCTTGCTCGCGCACGTTCCGGTCGACGTCGGCAATGGCCACCACGTCGCCGTACAGTCGGGCCTTGTCGGCAATGACCGACCCTTGATATCGCATGCCGACGGCGCCGATACCGAGGCGTTCGACTTTATGCCGCGGCTTTTGCTCAGCGGCGGCCGCTTGCGGAACGACTGCCACGCCTGCCGCCAATGCGGAGGTGGCAAGAAACGGCCGGCGACCAACTGAACTGGTTGGCATAATTGCCTCGTCGGCGCTCAGGGCGCCGCAGCGGCTGTGGACGGCCCGATGCCTTCCAGGATGACTTGCTGGAGCGTAGACGGATCGCCGAAACGTTTGGCCGCGTCCAGGATCTCCAATCCAACCAACTGTCCTTGGGCGTCGTATTCCGCGCCGAGCCCATCGGCCAACTCCTGCGTTGTGACCGTCGTATCCCGAAAGGAGATGTTCAGGGCATCCACCTCCTGATCGTAGCTGATTCGCATAGGAACGTATCTCTGTGGGCGTTCCAAAAGGCTTTTGCATTTTCAGTGAATTCTACTCCGCCTGGCTCGTGAGCGACAGCCGGTCCAGCTTAGGGTAGTGTCGTCACAGTTAGTTGGGCGCTGACTGGCCACGCTCCTCGATGAGGCCGCGCAATCGTTCTTTCAGCTTATCGACTTGCGCCAATTCGCACTGCCAAACGACCAGCACCCGCCACCCGGCGGCTGCCAATTGCCGCTGATTTCGCCTGTCCCGCTTGCGGTTGGTGCGGAACTTTTCTAGCCAAAAAGCGGAGTTAGTCGCTGGCGTTGTCGCCAAGCGGCATCTTGGGTGCCTATGCCAGAAGCATCCATGAACGAATATCGCTAGCTTGAAGCGAGGGAGCACTAAATCGGGGCTACCTGGCAAATCCCGTCTGTGGAGACGGAATCGGTAGCCCATGCGGTGCAGAAGCCGGCGGAGGGCCAATTCGGGCTTCGTATCTTTGCCACGAACTCGACCCATCAGGGCCGATCGTTGAGCGCCGGTAAGCATGTCCATCGATGAAACGGAGCCTCATTTAATCGCCTTCAGGCTCGCGATTAGGCTCGCAGCAACCCACTCCGCTAAGCGGACAGGTACGGCGTTGCCGATCAGCATGCCCATTGTGCTGAACTTCGGGACATGTCCTTCGGGCACGAAGCGATAGGAGCCTGGAAACGTCTGGAGAATTGCCGCTTCTCGCAACGTGATTGCGCGGTTCTGCTCAGGATGGCCGAATCGCCCGTTTCCGTAGCCAAAGCATTGCGTCGTGATTGTGGGTGACGGGGCATCCCATTCCATTCGCCCATAAACGCTCGGATAGGTCTCTCCCGTCCTTCGCCGATGACACTTGGCGATCAATGATCGATCCCAGTCCCGCCACGAACCACCAGGCTTAGACGCCTTGATTCTTTTGAGGTTCAATGCACTAAGGCGGCATGCGGAATGCATCCTGTCTGAGTTATCATGCTGGCCGGCTTTCAGTTTCGGTAAATGGCAGATAGCCTTTCGGACGGTTGGTTTCGACCGCTCATCGATGAGAGGCGGGGGCAGCATCTTGATCGGCCCGAGGCGGGACGCAAGCAAGACCAGTCGTTTCCTTGTCTGCGGGATTTCGTAATCGGCACATTCGATAACGCCGTGCCATAGCTCGTATCCGGTAAGCGATGCAAGGAACGTCTCGAAAACCGGATGATCTGCAAGCTGCGGAACGTTCTCCATCGTCACTAAATCCGGCGACGACTCATCAATGAGCCGAGAAAAATCGGCAACCAACTCCCATTTGGAATCGCTCGTAGATGGGCGATATTTTCTGCTGTACGTAGAAAACGATTGGCATGGAGCACACCCTGCCAACAATTTAACGGCATCGTCGGCCCAAAGAGACCGGAGCGAGTGGCCGTCAAGGCTTTTAACGTCCTGCTCAATGAACTTCGACTTGTTGTTCGACTCGTAGGGGAAACGGCAGTTGGGATCGAGGTCGATGCCGGCAGCAACATCAACGCCGCCCCGAATCAGGCCGTGTGTCAGGCCGCCTACGCCGCAAAAAAGATCGATCCCCGAGATCATATAGGTTTCCCAGGACTCGGGCGGCGCTCAGGTGCTATGAAGCCGAAATCCGCAATGTACCGCTCGAATGCTGCTATTACTTCCCGCAGATAGCCTGCGGTCCTGTCTTTGATGTCCACCAAGTCAGGTACGGTTACACCATCTCCGCATTCCTCAAACGAAATTTGTCCGTGCGCAAGCCGGTTGCGAAGATATTTTACGAGCCGAAGCGAGCCCATGTCTTCGCGAATCCTTCGCTTGGCGGCCGCCTCGATTGGTCGCGAGATGCTCAATTCACAGCCAATTCGTTCCGAAATTTCCTCGATTTCTCGGTCGTCCCAGTTGCCCCCTCCCCCCTTCTCTACGTTCCAGGCGCCTATGGGACTTGCTTTGATGATTCCATCGCAGAACGCGATAGCGGTAGTCAGGCGACTATCGTAGCCCATGTCCACATGCGTCCTTGCGGTCGTCCGAACCCATTCACGGCGCAAGCGCGAGTCGAGGTCAGCAGCCGTCCACCTGGCACCATCGGCCGCTGCCGCTGTGACCGCATTTATGCACCAGTTTGCCGTCGCTTCGACCAGATTATAGAGCTGCAAGTACACGGACGAATAGAGGATTTTCTGTTGCTGGGCGGTGATCGGCGCGCCGCCGATGATCGGGGGGCCAAGCTGAACCTGCCTCTCCAGTGCCTCAAGCAACTGCAAGTAGGCTTCTATCTCTTGCAGCCGTTCGTCGAACGAATCGGATAGAATGGCCATCACTCTTCCCCAAGAAGCTTGTCACGGACGAAATTCAATCGGCCGCCGAGCGCTGCCTTCGGATTGGCACCCCCGGATTTCGTCCATCGCATGAAGTCCTCGCCTTCGATCCATCCGCTGACATCGGGGGTTTGCTCTTTGAGGCTCGGCCGTTCCTTTAGTGCCAGGTAGGCACCGATCGCCAGTGCCTCGTATCGCGTTTTCGGCGTGTCAATGCCCCTTTTCGTCTTCTTGAACCCAAGCGGAAAGGCTCGCTTGCAAAATGCCATCGTAGAGGCAAACCGTTCCCGATACTTCTTGATGGCCGCTGGGTGCTTCTCGAAATATGAGTTCATATTCTTTGTGTATTGGAACAAGAACTCGGCCGGACGGTCCTTGTAGTCTTCAAGCCCATCGCCGTAAGCGAAGAAGCGAGTAACCAATTCCTCTCGCATTCGTCGGTTGACGGACGGTTCCGGAACGGGCGCGAGCTCGATGAATAATGCGTCCCGCGATAGCTCGATCACCAAATCGGTGAATTTTCCTACAAGCGCGCCGCGTCGAACCTCGGCCTTAGTCGCGATCTTGCTTCCGGTGTTTATGCGCTCGAACATGTCGAAGCGGGCCACTTCGTCGGCGTGTTCGTTCAGAATAATACCGCGAATCGAGCGGTTCTTGATCTTCTTTTGTCGTGATAGTGGCAGATCCTTGAAACATAGACCGGCAACCTCAGTCAATTGGGAAAGTTCACCGAGGCGAAGATCGCCCAACACGAATTGGTCGATTGTTCTGAGGCGTTGAGAGCCATCGACGATTTCCAGCGATCCAGATGGCTTTTCCCAGAAAAAGAGAAAGGGAATAGGCAACCCCATCAGAAGCGACTCGATAAATCGAGACTTTCTTTCTGGCTCCCACGTATCCTCTCGCTGATACCAAGGGATCTCGAAGTCGCCGTTGTGCATCTTGTTGGCAAGCAATTCGACCGAGTATTCCGTCAGGTAAAACTCGATTCGCTTGGATTGCTCGACAATCTGGGCTTCGGCTCGCTCGACCTGTTCTGGAGTGACCTCTGGTAGTTTCTTGCTCATTTGCCACCATCTTGCCAGCGCGAACCAGCATGGGGGGTAATGCGTCTTGTTGACCAGTTGACATGGAAGGTTGCCCGCGCGTTGGTCGCGCAGCGGTCTATATAAACCGCCCTAGGGTCCGGCTCGCCCGGCTGGGTTCGATTCCCGTGCCTTCCGCTCGTGCCATGATACAGCTTCATGTCAGGAATGGCACCTCACGGCCAGCACTGTGAAGCTCTTTGGCCGCAATCGCCCGCAGGCGCTCGCGTATCCAGACGCAAAGCGGGGCTCCAGCAAGGTGCGCGGCATCGGTGAACCCGCGCTTTTCGCTAGGTGCCATTCGGACCAAGACACCTTCGCTCTTGGACTGTTCTGAACCTTTGCGGGGCCTGCCCGGTCCCTTTTTTTTTGCGGTCTTCATACCGCAATCGTATATCCGAAAAATATCTACGTCAAGTCCAGATAGCCCATTGACTAAGATATTTGTAGGATATACAATAATGGCATGGAAAAGCCCCGCGTCAACGGCTAATCGGTGCGGGGCCAACAATTAGGCCGGTCGCCCAATCGTCTGTGGTAAGTCAATTGTAGCGACCAGCCGTAACCCAACAAGGGAAACGGCAATGATGATGGTCGCTTGTGCCCACACGTCTTTTCAAAAGTACGGCAAGACGGCAAAGAGCGAGCAGCGGTATCGCTGCAATAACTGCGGGCACGTTTGGTTCGATGCGGCTTACCGCCCCCTCGGCGATATGCGGCTGCCGGTTGCGGATGCCAAGCGAGCGCCCATTTGCTCGTTGAGGGATCGTCGATTCGGGCCACCGAGCGGCTAATTGGCATCGGCCGGAACACGCTTTGCCGGCTGCTGGTCTATTTCGGCGATGCCTGCCGGCGGTTCCTGGATAACCGCATGCGCGGGCTTAAGCTCGACCACTTGGAATTCGACGAGCAGTGGACGTTCGTTGCCAAAAAGCAGGCCCGGTTGACCGTGACGGAGCGCGAAACCTGCCACGACAAGGGCGACATCTACCTGTGGACCGCCGTTGACCAGACGACGAAGCTGATGCCCAGCTTTTTGATCGGCAAGCGGCCGGGCGACAACGCCCGGCGGTTCATGCTCGACGTGGCCGGGCGCCTTGTGTTCCCGAAGCCCCACGCCAGCGACGACCACGCGTTCGCGGCCGGAGCCTATCGGCGCGTCATTCAAATCTCGACCGATGCCTTCGCGGCTTATCCCGAAGCGGTTGACCTGGCTTTCGGGGCATACGTTCGATTCGGCACGATACGCGAGGAATATAAAAACGCCAAGATCATCTACACCCCCTCGGAAATGGTCGGGACGAAGCGAACTCCGCGCCGTGACATGACGAAGGCCGATCGCTGGACGATATGCACGTCGCACGTCGAGCGGCTGAACGGCACCCAACGCCTGATGTTGAAGCGGCTGAACCGGCTGACCTATTGCTTCTCCAAAAAGCTCCGCAACTTGGAGGCAGCTTTCGCGATCTTCGTCGCCCATTACAATTATTGTTGGCGAACCCGGAAGCCAGGAAAGACTGGCAAGCGTCGCCCGACCGCTGCGGTCATGGCCGGCCTAGCCGGCCATACCTGGACGTTCGATGAACTGTTCGCGGCGGTGCTGGCACGATAATGTCCCCCAATCAGAGCGATAAAAATGAGCTACGTAACGCATGAAATTAAGTGCCCTGGCTGCCATGAGCCGCATTCTCTGGCGATCGAATTCCCGTTTAGCGTGACCGCCATTTACGGCTTTATCTGCCCGGCGACAAAGACAGAAGTGTTTTTCAATATGGCGCCTGAGGCGAAGGTCTTGCATCACAACCTCCCCTCGGAATGTATTAAGGTCAAGCAATGGGACGGCAAGTCACCGCTCGCGCCCAACTAACTGTGACGACACTACCCAGCTTAGAGGCTATCCGAAAACTTTTCGCTTGTTTTTCCGTAGAATTCAAGCAGCGCCGGCGTAGTGGAATTCGGGCT
>Ga0307372_10001073_pt1 | contig 47643 bp, 54 predicted proteins | sample OX1MG_FD_202533 | JGI IMG/M metagenome (GOLD analysis project Ga0307372, IMG submission 202533) | Soil microbial communities from Risofladan, Vaasa, Finland - OX-1 | ecosystem: Environmental > Terrestrial > Soil > Coastal area > Acid sulfate soil | place: Finland: Risofladan, Vaasa | collected...
CCTTCCATCAGGCGCAGGCAAATGTATGTGTGGCGGAGGCTGTAGGCCGTCCGAGGGCGGCCTTCACGATCGAATCTGAGATTTTCCTCGTCGAGGATCGTGTTGAAAAGGTCGCGCTGCCACTTCGGAAAGATGAGGTCTGTCGGTCCGGGAAGGCGCCACTGTCCCGATGTGTTCGGGGCGGGTTTTGATGTCGTGTCGTCGACCTTGTCTGAGTGGTCCGCGCGCGGCGGACGGAGTCGAGCGCGCAATCTCTCGAAGGGGCGGACGGCGCCGGTCATGCTCTTGCAGTAGCCGACGCCGCGCTTGCCCCGCACCTCGATCTCAAGGATGGTTTGGCCGCTGGCGTCGTCTTCAACGATTGTGACGTCGCGGAATTGAAGCCGCCAGGCTTCGTCGGGGCGAAGGCCCGTGTTGGCCGCGAACAGAACAAAGTCGTGAAGTTGTTCCGATTCCCATATGTAGCGCGTCGCCTTGGGCTCGTGCGCGCGCTTGCGGGTGGCTTCGTAGAGCTTTTTGTATTCCTCAGGGGAGAACCAGGCCCGGTGCGAGATTTTTGGAGATGATCTGTAGGGTTCGGAAAGGTCCGGCATACGGTCGAGCCATCCGTTGCGGACGGCGGTTTTCAAAGTCTGCCGGAGAGTTACGATCTCTTGGTGCATGGTGTTGCGGGCCGGCGGCTTGCCGCGTTTGGCCGTCGCTTCTTTGAGGCGATGAATTCGGTATTCCTGGACCTTGCCGGGGGTAATTTCCGAGAGGCCCAAGGGGCCGAAGAACGGCACCAGGTGCACGCGCGACCGCCAGTGCAGGCCGTTGACGTAGATCTTGCTGCGCTCGCCTTGCGTGATGAGGTCATACTCGCGCAGGAACTGTTCCGAGGCTTCGTTGAAGGTCTTTTCAGTTTTGATTTCGCCGTTGCGGAGTTTGCCGCGAAGCTGCAGGTACCAGTCCTCCGCGATCTCCTTGGCTCTGGAGAGGCTGTCTTCCTTGGTCGTTGTCCGGCGGTTTTTCCCGCCGAGGTAGGTGGAGCATTGCCAGTGGCTGCTGTTCGGGCGTTTGTAAACATGAACCTTGCCGCCCAAGACTGTGTGGTGTTCCGTCACCGAAGGATGCCCTCCGCGCGGTCTCAAAACTAGCAAAATGTGTAAGGGTTGTGCAACTCTGCCGACAGGCTTCAGTCGATAAATTCCGCTGTCTTTATGGGCGTTATTCGTAAAATCAAAAATTGATGTTACGATTTTAAGTCCTCTGTGTCTACCGATTTCACCACCCCGGCGCATCCTTCGATTGCGTCAAATTATCGCAATTACCGCTCTCGGCCAATGTCTTCCCGGGCATGGGTCTCGCGCACGGGAAAATCGACCTAACCCCTACCCCTTCCCGCACGGGCATTGGATTACACGGGCCGCTCCGAATAAACCGGGTTGCCCCCTTCCCTTTCCGGACGGAGGATTTCGATAAATGTCAAGTTTTTGTCCGTCATCCTGAACGGAGGCTGCTCCTTCGACGCCGCTTAGGACAAGTTCCGTGAAGGATCTCCGCGCAGCGATTAGTGCGAAAATCCCGGGCGTGGCTTAAGAAAATCGCTTCGCGTAGATCCTTCGCCTGCGGCTCAGGATGACAGCAACCGGGCGTTTGGAAGGAAATCGACATCCTCCGGGCGAGATGGGGAACTGGGCGCGGCAGCCTAAGGCGTTCGCGGCGGCGCGGGTGTCAAACGTCGAAGAATACCGTTTCGTGGTCGCCCTGCAATACTATGTCGAAGCGCAGGGTGCGCTCGCGCGGGGAGTCGGTCTCGCGGGCGATCAGGGTGGCGCGGCGCGATGGCTCGACGATACTCAGTACTGGATCGGAGGCGTTGGCGGCTGGCTCATCGGGGAAATAGATTCGGGTTACCAAGTGATGCAGCAATCCGCGCGCGAATACGCATACGATTATATGCGGCGCATATGAGATGCCGTCCGGATCGACCGCCGCGCCGGGCTTGATCGTGTGGAAGCGGAACGCTCCGCTCGGGTCGGTTCCCGCCCGGCCGAAGCCGTGAAAATCCGGATCGATTCGCTTCTCCTGGGTGTCTTCGGGATGATCGTAGCGGCCCTCGGCGTTCGCCTGCCAGATTTCGAGCATCGCGTCCGGCACCGGAGAGCAGTCGCCGTCGAGGACGCGACCTTCGATCGTTATCCGCTCTCCGCGAGTCGCCGCGCGCACCAGCCGCTCGGCTCCCGCGCGCACCATCGCGGGCCCGAAGAACGGGCCGACGGTCTGCGAGGGAGTCAGCCGCGTGTCCATCTCAGCCGAGCGCCGGGGTGGCGCCGCGCCCGCGCAGAATAATATCGAATCGGTACCCGAGTGCGTATTCGGCGATAGTGGCGCCGAGGTCGAACTCGGCGACCAGGCGGGCGCGGGCGGAGGGGTCCGCGACGCTCAGAAAGATCGGATCGAAGGCCAGCAGCGGATCGCCGGGGAAATACATTTGGGTTACCAGCCGCGCGGCGAAGCCCGATCCAAATACGCTGAAGTGGATATGTTGCGGGCGCCACGCATTGGGATGATTACGCCACGGATAGGCGCCCGGTTTGATCGTGACGAAGCGATATCCACCGTCGGCGCCAGTGAGTAATCGCGCCGCGCCGGAGAAATGCGGGTCGAGCGGCGCGTCGTGCAGGTCGTTCGGATGCGCGTAGCGCCCCGCCGCATTCGCCTGCCATAGCTCGAGAAGCGCGCCGGGAACCGCGCGGCCGGCGGCGTCGAGGACGCGGCCGGTGACGATAATCCTTTCGCCCAGCGCGGCGCCTCCGGCGAAGCGGGACAGATCGGCGCCGCGCGCGGGGCTTATATCCTCGAGCGCTCCGGAATCGAAGCGTGGTCCGGTGATTTCGGAAAGCGAGGCTTCGATCCTGACCGCCGGACGGCGCGGCGCGCGCATCGCGGTGCTCGCGTAGGCGGGCGAGTCGTTGGGCGGATGAGTTCCGGCGGCCGGGCGCCGGTAACCCGCGGTCATCGTGCGCCTCGTTTCGGCGTGCGGCGCTTGCGTGCCGCGGGCGTGGCGCGCGCACGGACGGGAGGCTCAGCCGCCATCTCGGCGAAAGCCGCCTTGGCGATTCTGAACGCGGCGTTGGCCGCAGGCACACCCGCGTAAACCGCGAGGTGGAGCAGGGTTTCCTTGACCTCGACGCGGGTGGCGCCGGTGTTGCGCGTGGCGCGAACATGCAGGCGCAGTTCTTCTTCGCGGCCGAGCGCCGCGAGAATCGCGATCGTGAGCAGGCTGCGGGTCCTGGCTTCCAGGCCGCGCCGGGTCCATACGGCGCCCCACGCGTGGCTGGTCACGAAGCGCTGCCATTCGCGATCGAAATCGGTGGCGGCTTCCAGCGCGCGCGCCACGTGCGCTGGACCCAGCACGCGGGTGCGGATCGCAAGGCCAGCGGCGTAATTGGCATCCTTCACGGCATCCCTCGAAGCGCGACTCCCTGAACTGGTGGACTATCGCGGCGCGCACCGCGCTGTCAACGAGCGCCGGCGCGGTGCGGCCGGAATCCGGCTCGAGGCCCTCGATCGGTGGTTTTCTATGCGCGCCCGGCGGCGCTACAATGATCACAGCGGAGGTCTGCCGTTCCATCCGGCAAGCATTGCGATGCGCGCTGGTTCATATTTGGCGGTGCTCTGGGTCGCATCATGCGCGGCTTTTGGACTGGCCGGATGCGCGGCGTATAAGCATTACGAAGCGTCGCGGCCTTCGGCGGTAAGCGCGATGGAAACCGCATTGATCGCGGCTGGTTTCCAGCGAATGGAGGCCGACTATCCCGACCAGCTCCAGATCGTGCGCGGATTACCGAGCTACTCGCTGCACAGTTATCCGACCCAGAGCGACACGGTCTATTGGTACTACGATCCGGGCAATTGCGGATGCGTACTGGTCGGCGACGAGCAGGCGTTTCGGAAATACCAGTGGCAGCTCATCCAGGAGAACGACACCGCGGCCTATGTGGCGGACACGCAATACGACGACGTAGTCTCGCTCAACGCGCTCAACGGCGGGATGTTTCCGCCCTCGCTCTTTCTGCTCGGGATGGGACCGATCGCGGGCGGATATTTCGGCGGGCCGCGGCACGGCGGAGACGATCGCGACGGCGATCATGATCACGACCGCGGCGGGCGCCATGAAGGCGGCGGCGGATTCGGAGGCGGCGGCCACGGCGGCGGCGGCGGGCACGGGCGCTGACAATGATACGGATTTTTTGACGCGGGGCGGTTTGAGGGTTACGCCAAACCGAGCCGCTCGAGCTGGTCTTTGGGCGCGTCGATCGATTCGAGCGCGGCGCGCAATTCATCGGCCGCATCTTTTTCTTCGACGCGCGAGCCGGCCAGATTATTTTCCTCGGCCGGATCGTCGCGCACGCGATAGAGACAGTTACCGCCGAATTTTCCCATCGCCCAGAACGGCGCCGCATCGCCCACGCCAAACGGCTGCCGGATAACCGGGACGCGCGAGCCGGGCATCCGGTCGAGCACCACGCGATCATCGGGTGGCGGCATCGTCAGGTCCGGCATCCGATGCACGGGCATCGTGGACCACCGGTTCGACCACAGGCTGAGGGGAGCGTTGGCGCCCGCCGGTGCGCGCGCGTATTTTCGCACGGCGTCAATCAGATGCACCTCGCGTCCCCACACTCCTGCGAGCGCCCAATCGCGAATCGATCGCTTCTCGCCCGTGAGCAGCGGAATGATCGAGCGGCCGTGCGTGCGATGCCGCATCGCGACGCCGAAGAGGTCGGCGATCGTCGCGCAGATATCAACGTTGGTGGTGAGCGAATCGATAGCCGCCGCGGGCGCGCCCGGCCACGCGACCATCAGGGGCGTATGCCCGAGCGGCTCGTAGATCGGCACGGCGGGTTTGCCCCAGATGTCTTTCTCGCCGAGGTAGTGGCCGTGATCGGTGCATACGATGACGGCGGTGTTGTCGTAGAAGCCGCCCCGCTCGATTGCTTCGAGCAGCTTGCCGGTCCAATGATCGATCATCGTAAGCTTGGCGCCGTAAGATGCGCGGACCTGGCGCGCCTGGGCGGGAGTGAGGACGCCTTTCTCGAGTGCGCCACGCATATACGGCGGCCAGATCAGATGCGGTCCAGTCCACGATGAATCGTACCTCGAGGCGTACGGCTCGGGCGTGTCGAACGGCTCGTGCGGATCGAATTCGTCGATGAAGAGCAGGAAGCGCGCGGCGGCGGGCGCCTCGCGTTGGAGCCATCGGCGCGCGGCGCGCATGGTGCGCGGTCCGGGGAAATCCTGTTCGTTGCGAAAGTAGCCGCGCGAGTTGTCGTAGGGCATGTGCCCGCGGCCGAACGCTGGCGCTCCGAGCCACGAGGCGTCGGGGCGTGTGCGCCACGGGTCGCTTTCATGCCCGCGCTGGTAATCCCACGCGGTGAAATCGGTGTGGTAATTTTCGCCGCCGGTTTCGAACAGATGCGGATGGTCTGAAACCAGCTTGGTCACGACGCCCGCCGCGCGCAGCGATGCGGTGACAGGGCGCTCCCAGATTTCGATCGAGCCCCACGGCTTCCACAGAAAGTCGAGCGCGCCGCACAGGATATCGTGGCGCGCGGGCATACACGGCAGCGAGCCCGAGTAATGGCGCTCGAAGCGAATCGCGCGGCGCGCGAACGCGTCCAGGTTCGGAGTCGCGAATTCGCGGCCGCCATACGCGCCAAGCAGGTGGCGATTGAGACTGTCGAGCAGGATCACAATTGCATTTTTTGGCGACGGCGCGAGGTTCTGAGGCATGACCGAGGAATCTAGCAAAGCGCGCAACCCACCGCGCTATGGACTCAGGCGGGGCGCTGTCGTCAAAATAATCAGCGGCGAAACGACGATGGGGACCGACACCATGGAAACTTTCCGGCCTGGAGTTGTCTTTGCACTGGCCCGCGCGGCGACCGCGGCGATTCTGGCTGGGGCGCTCGCGATTGAGCTTACCGGATGCGGCGTCGCCTCCGCGCCGATTGCGCATACGCCGCAGGTGGTCGCGACTCCGCTGCCCGGCCAGTTGACGGTCAGCGTGCAGGCCGCGCCATCGGTCGGCGAGGTGCAGCCGGTGTTCGTTTCGGTCGCCAATGGCACCGACGATCCGCGCGCGGTGGTTCCGAGCCAGGTTTTCGCGCTCAACTCATCGGGCGAGCGCATCGCGCCGCTGCCCGCGGGCGAGGCCGCGCGTCAGGCCGGAGGCGCCAAGGAACTCAGCGGCGCGCTCGGCAGCGCCGCGCTCGCAGGCGCGGCGGGCGGCGCGGTGGGAGCGGGACTGGGAGCGTTGGCGGGAGCGGGATTTGGCGCGGTTGGCCCGGGCGCGTTGGTGGGGACCGCGATCGGCGCGGGCGAAGGGATGTTCTCGGGTGTGCAAGCGGGTCAGAGCAAAGCCGACCAGCAGGCCAATCAGCAGCTCAGCGCGGTGGCGCTCAAGCAGCAGGACGTGAATCGCAACTTCACCGTCAGCGGCTACGTGTTCTTTCCCAAGGGCGACTACCAGCAGGTCCAGATGCTGCTGGTGGACAAAGAAACCGGCGACACGCAAACGATAACGGAGCCGTGGCGCTGATCGTGGCGAGTCTGATCATCCGCCGTCGGTACGCGGCGCGATTGGTGTGCTTGCTGGCGCTCCTGATGATGTGCAATGACTCGTCGATGGCCGCATCGAATCCTTTTCCCCCTGCGCGCCTGAGCGTGGTTGATGCGTACGAGGGTCAGGCTGCGTTCGCTGCTGCTGCTCGGAATGACTCGCAAGGGGAACTGTTGCAGTTGTGGCGGAGCAACGTCGTTGAACCGTATCTGAATCGTTGCGCAGGAGGCGGTGATTACTTCGAGCTTGCGCAAGGAATGCTTTCAAGGCCGATTACCAATCTTGCCGGTCTGGAAAGCGAAATCGCGAAGTTGTCAGAGAACAACGCCGCGGTGCATCAGGCGATCGACATCGTCTTTGCGAAAGCAGAGAAACTTCTGCCTGCGCCTGACACCCAACTGTGCGTTTTCGCCGCCGATCCTGAGTCTACGATCATAAGGGACATGGGAGGTATCAGCGGCGTCACTGCGGGCGCTGGCAAGATCATTTTTTGGGTGCGCCCGGACGGCAACTGGAGGGACTGGCTACCCTTTACGTTCGCGCACGAATATCACCACAGCGCGTGGACTGCGCTCCATTCAGATGATCTGCCATTATTCGACCTTGCGGAATATTTGATTTTTGAAGGCCGAGCAGATTCGTTCGCTCATGTCATTTTCCCGCAGCAAGTGGCGGCGTGGGACAAAGCGTTGAATCCTGAACAAGAAGCCGCGGCGTGGAAGCAGATGAAAAGCGATCTCGACTCTCCTGATATGATGGCGCAACGCCGGTACATGTTCGGCGGACAGGGGGTTCCACGATGGGCGGGATACGCAATCGGCTTCCATATCGTTCAGGCGTATTTGCATACGCATCCGGGAGCGACTGTCGAGGACTGGACGAAGCTGAACGCTCACGCCTTGATAGATCAGAGCGGTTACAGCCCATGACCCGATATCGCCATGACTGACCTGTCATATGGCGATCGCTTTGCCTCCCGGCGCGTGGCCGAGAGCTATCAGTTTCGCCTGCCCTACTCGCCTGAGGTTTACAACACCCTGCTCGGCTTGATCACGCCAAAGTGCAGAACCGTTCTCGACGCCGGATGCGGTCCGGGAAAGATTACTCTTGGGCTCGTCGATCGAATCGATGCAGTTGATCCTTCGGACGAGATGCTGCGCGTGGCGCGGTCTCGCCCAAATTCCGACAGTCCGAAGATCCGATGGATTCACGCAACGATGGAAAAAGCTCCGCTCGAACCGCCCTATGGATTGATCGTGGCCGGACTGAGCATCCATTGGATGAACCTCAATCGCGTTCTTCCTCGCTTCGCAAGCGCGCTGGCCGGTGGAGCATTCCTGGCGCTGCTCGATTACGACGGTCCGAGAGATCCGCCGTGGGACCGGGAAGAGATCCTCTTCGCGGTTGAGTTCCTTCGCAAGATCGATGGCCCCGGGCAGAGGCCGTGGAAGACGATCAGCGACCGAATCGCAGAACCCACATTAGCGCATCCGGCGTTTGAGCCGATTGGCTATAAGATCACCGCGCCAATCCAAGTCTCGCAGAGTATCGCGGATTATCTTCGATGCCAGCATTCGCGGGCGACATGGTCGGAAGATCATCTCGGCCCGGAAGCCTCGCGAGAGTTTGACGCCGGGTTGACGAAACTCCTCAGCCGCCACGCGGTCGGAGGTATGCTCGATATCGCCGTGCAGACGCGAATCGAATGGGGCCGCGTCTGGAGCTGATCAGCGCCGGGGAAATCGCCCGAGCGATCTGGAGGAAAACTTCATACTGCAATCAGTTCGAGATTTTTCGGTTCCGCACGATCGACGGCGCGAAGAGATATTGTGGAATCAAACGTCGCGAGCCGTGCTTGTTTCGCCACCGCGAGCGCGAGCAGGTAAACGTCGGTGAGCTGGCGATGCCCCTGGACGTGAGACCATCCGAACCTGCCCTCTTCGCGGATACTGACAGAGTCATTCCAGAAGACATGCTGACGATCGGAGCACAACGTCCCGAGGCGCGCGGCGGCGTCCTGCACCGTCGTGCGGGAACCGGGGTAGGCAGGGTTCGACAACACGCGCGCGAAAGCATTCTCCGTCAGCGCGCAGGTCGCCCATCCGGATTTGCGGTTCTTGCCGAACCATCCGTGAGCCGCCTCGTGATGAACATGCGACGGGTCGAACAGTGCGATAAGCACGTTCACGTCCAAAAGCGCGACCATCGCGCGCCTCTATGCTTCGTCGCGGAGCCGATTAACCAGCGCGGGCGTCACGAGTGAGCCGCTTTTCCGGCCCGGCAAGAGCGGAACGCCGTTGCGCTTGCGAGCAGGCTGCTCGCGGGGCGCAAGCGCGCCACGGACCAATTCCGAAATTATGCGCCCTGCGGTAGTGGAGCGCCGCGCCGCAATCGCCTTGGCGGTCTCGAGGACATCCTCGTCGATGTCTAGCGTGGTCCGCATCTCCGAGATCATCACGCATCAAGCATCAGATGTCAACCCGCTACGCCCACGCTACAAACCTGTGCCGCACTCCCTAAAGGGCCCGGCGAATCCTGATTTTCATTCGCGCGAGAGCGGCCGAAGACCCTCGCCGCTCTTCCAGGCGCATCGGATGCGAAACTCGGTCGGCCGCAGTGATCAGCAACTCAGTCGCTGCGCCATTTCACCCAGGCCATATAACCCAACATCGTCATCAGCGGTAGTCCGATCATCGCCGGAAACAGGAGAAAGAGCGACGAGCCGCCGTTCCCATATAAGAGCGCCCGTGGCGCGGTAAGAAGGATCATGGGAAGGACCAGCGGTACGCACAGCGCTGCAAATATTGAGATGCTCAGCCAAGTCATTTCATGGGCGTTTGCTTGCAGTTCATCAGCGAATGACTCCGTATTGGAACGCCTCGGCGGCGCCGGTTCGAGACCTCGCGCGATGCGCCAGATTCGCACGCCATTGGCCAGAGAGATAATTGCCGGAAATAATGTAGCCCAGAGCAACATCCCGAAAAATAATGGTCGATACGGCGGCTCCGCTCCAAACGCACCGGTGAGCTGCAAAGAAGGCGTCAGCATGAGCAAGCCGAGCATCCTGTAAACGGGACCCGAGCGCTTCCAGTTTTTCAACGCCGCGGCCATTTCCCGCGTGACAACGTAACCCTTTGTGCGGAAGAGGTGCGGATAGAAAGCCAACCGCCCGTCAGGGAGTTGTCGGAACAATCCACCGATTGAGCCGCCAGCGCCTTGTTGATTGTTCATCGTCTAAATCAAGACTTGAACTGTCCACCCCAACATGAATTTTATGACCTGTTCAGGAACGCTGCAAGGTATGTTGGCCGGATCACGTCTTTAGGCCGCGAGCTTGATGAGTCCATTCGGTAAAATGAAAGGCGCCGAAGATCCAGCTCCTGGCTTCGCTTTGGGACAAGCGCCGCGTCGCCCGCGCCGCCGCCTACAGCATCGAGGAGATCACCACGATCGCGCCGGCGGCGGGGCCCTTGGCCGAAGGGTCGGCGAGGACCATCTTGTGGCCGACGAACTTCATGCAGGTGGGATCGGCCAGGTTGCTGGCGAACGGCCGCGCGACGCCCTTGTACACGCGATAGACCGAACCGTCGGCGGCTCCGCCACTTGCGGCTGGCTTGCCCATATCGGCGATCATGAAGGTATTGCCATACGAACCCCAGCTCGAAGGCGAATAGACGAAGCCGGTCGGATTGATGAATCCCACCAGGTACGGGTCGTCGTTCATCTTGCCATTGGGATCGACGATCGTGATCCGCCCGATCTTCGCCGCACCCGTCATCCGCGGCCGCATCCCGACCAGCATCTTGCCGGGCGCCTTGCTGTCGCTCGAGGGCGCAAACGCGATCGCGGTCAAGTCGAAGGCGAGCGGCTTGTCGAAGGTGCCGAACGCGGCCGCCTTACCCGAGGAATCGATCGCGTAGATCGTCGAGTTGCCTGAGACCGCCGCGAACAGTTTGCCCGCGTATGCGCTCCCGGCCGGTCCGAACTCGAGGTCGCGGCAATCCAGCGGCTTCTTCGCGCCCACGTCGGGCAGCTTCGCGAAGGTGCTGACGGCGCCCGATTTGTCGATTCGATCAACCTCGCAATCGCCCTTGTCGCCGGCGGGCGCGTTGAGCACGAAGACCTGGCCGGCGTACGCGCCAAAGCCACCGGGCGCCTCGGCAAGTCCGGCGGGATGCTTCACCTTGGTTTTATCGGCGAGCGCCTTGGTGGCGCCGGACATCGTGACCGAGTACACCCCGCCGGCCGCGTCCGAGACGATCAGGTTGCCGCCCGCAGGTTGCAGATAGGCCGGCTGTTTGAGCGCCGGGCTCTTGAGCTGAGCGGCTTCGTAAGGAATTTCGACATCAACCGCCTTGGGCTTGGCGGCCGCCATCGCGAGGCCGGCGGAGATCGAGACGATCGCGGCGATTGCCGTGGTGCGGGTGATCAGGAGCAGGTTACCGGGGTTTCTTGTCGATGAGTTCATCTAACGCCTCGTTGACGAAATATCTGTGGTTCGGATCCAGATTGTCCAGCTCGGCGCCACGGCGCGCGGTCCATTCCGCAATCGCGATTATAGCCGCCTCGGCGCGGTTCGTAATCCCGAGCGCCTCGCCGACGCGGTCCAGCGCCTTGGCGAGATCGCCGGGCAGATCGATTTCAATCTGGTTGTGAGTGCTTTGAGTCATTGGGCCGCCCTTCCATATAGTCTTTGTCCACCGGCATCGTCAAAATGAAATCAACGATGGGATCAGACGCGAAATACCAGCCCCGCTACGCGGGCTCGATCGTCGAGTACCTTGACGAAGGCCGCTTTCGCGCCGCGCTCGCGCTACGCGAGCAGGAACGCCATGTCGCCGTGCTCGATGCCGACGGGCGCGAGCGCCTGGTCGCGCGCGATCTCGTGATGATAGCGCATCCGGAGCGCCGACCCACCCGCGACGGCGCGGCTGGCGCGATCGCGGCGCTCGAAGCCGAGCGCGCGGTGCTCGCCCGCGAGCTCGACCTGAATCTGCTGTGGGAAATCGTGCAGGAGCAGGGCCGCAGTTTCAACGCATCGGAGCTGGCGGACCTGTTCTTCGGGCGGCGCTCGTCGGTGGGCGATGCGGTGATGCTCGAGGCGCTGCTCGCCGACCGGCTTTATTTCACGCGCCGGCATATGGATTTCGCGCCGCGCGCGCCCGACCAGGTCGAGCGGCTGCGCATGCAGCAGGAACGCGTCCGGGCCCGCAGCGACGATTACCGGCGCATCCAGACCGTGCTGCGCGAGGTGCTGTCGGGCGGCGCCCGCCCACCCACGGAGCAGGCGGCGGCGCTTAGCGAAGATCTAAACAAGTACTTGAAGAATCCGTTTACCCGCTCGCGCGAGCTGACCCAGATGCTCACCGCGATTGCGCCCGAGGTCGATTGCGCCGAAGCCGCCTTCGAGATTCTCGAGCGCATCGGCGCGCGCCCCGCCGCGCCGCGTTTTGCGATGGTCGCGGGACTGCGCGCCGACTTCAGCGACGCCGCCCGCGCCGAAGCCGCCGCCGCTTCGCCGCCGCCCCGCCCGCTCGCCGCGACAGGCTTCACCGTCACGATCGACGACGACGACACCGTCGAGGTTGACGACGCGCTCGAGTGCGAGGCATTGCCCGGCGGCGTGCTGCGGGTGCGCGTGCATATCGCGCTGGTCGCGGATTTCGTCGCCAAGGGTGGCGCGATGGACCAGGAGGCCGCGGCGCGCGCAACCACCGTCTATCTTCCCGAGACCACCGTCCGGATGCTGCCCGACGCGGTGGCGTGTGAGGCGGCCAGCCTGATCGCGGGACGCGAGCGCCCGGTCCTGACCACCGACGTGACGATCTCGCCCTCGGGCGAGGTGCTCGGCGCGACGATCTACCCCGCGCGGGTCGCAATCTCGCGGCGGCTCGATTATCCCGAGGCCGATCAAATGATCGCGGGCGAGCGCGCCGGCGACCCGGCCAGCGCCGCCGTGCGGATGCTCCATGAGGCGGCGGCGCGCCTGCGCGAGCGGCGGCGCACGGCGGGGGCGATGCTTATGTATCGGCGCGAGGCCAAGGTCCGCGTGCGCGGCGATGAGATTGAGATTTTTATGCTCGACTCGAATTCGCCGAGCCGCACGCTGGTCGCGGAGTTGATGGTGCTGAGCAACTTCGTCGCGGCGCGCTACGCGGCGGAAAATCGAATTCCAATCATCTACCGGGTGCAGCCCGATCTGCGCGGCGACGCGGCGATGCAGCGGCCGCGGTTGTCGATGTATCCGGAGTTCCATGCCGGAATCGGACTGGCTTACTACGCGCAGTTGAGTTCGCCGATCCGGCGCTATGCCGACCTGGTCTTGCAGCGCCAACTGCTGGCCGCGCTGACGAATCCGGGTACGCAGGCCTACAGCGTCGATGAGTTATTGACGGTGCTCGCCGGGTCGGAAAACGCCGAGGCTTCATTTCGCGACCTCGAACGCCGCGCCAAGCGCTACTGGACGTTGCGGTTCCTGGAGCGCGCGGGCGCCGAGATTCCCATGCGCGCGTTGGCTACCCGCGACGGCGCCGGCGCCGAGCTGGTCGATTACGCGGTGCGCGGTACCCTGCGCGGCGCTCCCAATCTTGCCGATGAGACGCCGATAATCGTGCAGCTCAGCAAGGTCGATCCGTTGCGCGGATGGCTCGCGTTCGACTATTTGCGGATTGCGGATTCGGTCACCGAGGGCGCCTCTTAGGAGACGCCCCCGCTGTGGCCAAGGCCCCTCTTTACCCAGTACAAATCCCGTCGCGGGCGTTGCCTGTCAGGCAGCGCCCTGAAATGCGTCCTGCTCCAGACGCCACCGATCGATCGACTCGATATTGAAGCGCCAATCGCTGCCAACCTTGAATGCGGGCAGTTTGCCGCGTTTGAGCTGGCGGTAGATCGTGGACGGATGAACCTTCAGGTAGTCGGAAAGTTCCTTCACCGTCAGAACATGACTGCTGTCATTTTTCATTCTTCGCTTGCCCTCCTTAGCTGCGCTTGCTCGGCGTTGCCGACTTGACTCAGAGTTAACGCAAGCGCCGTGCCGGACTTATCGAGCGACAAATATGCGGAAATTGAAGCACCGCGTACGTGCTTCAATCCCGCGGCGCCGTTACGAATTTGCCGGGTGACGAGAAATTGGCGGCGCGTGGAACAGCGCAACGTCCTAAAACCGAATGTCCCATATCCGATGCCGCGCGTGTCCCGAATTGAGTTCGATCGGCGAACCGTTGCCACGCGTGCAACATCAATGGCCGAACAAGCGCGGTTAAGCCACGCCCCGCGCCTCAGACCCGGCCAATCAGATCGCGTCCGATATCGCGCACCTGGTTCAGGATGCCCGCCTCGTCGGCAGCGCGTTGGAGCAGGATTAGCCGATGCACGCCAGCGTCGGCAAATCTCCGCGCCGCATCCAGATCGATAGCGCCACGCGGCGTCACGCTGATTTCTAGTTCCGCAAAGCTGCGGCCCGCCTTGGCGCAGGCTTTTTTTACTCCCGCGATACACTTCTTCGCGCCCTCGAGGTCGAGCGCAAATCCGTACCATCCCTTCGCCAGCCGCGCCGCGCGGCTGAATGCCTCGGGCGTATGGCCACCGAAGACGACCTCTGGATGGGGCTTCTGCACCGGACGCGGCATCGCATTGACGCCCTTGAATTTTACCCATCGTCCGTTGAACTCGGGCTTGGGCTGGGACCATAGCGCGATCATCGCGGCCAGATATTCCTCGCTGCGTGCGCCCTTGTGATCGAACGGCGCGCCGATCGCGTCGAACTCGGGTTTCAGGTAACCGACCCCGATTCCGAAGATCAATCTTCCGTTCGAGAGCACGTCGGTGGTCGCCAGCTCCTTGGCCAGCACCACCGGATTGCGCTGCGGCAGAATGATTATCCCGGTGCCGAGGCGGATGCGCTCGGTATGCGCGGCGACGTAGGCCAGCGCGATCGCGGGATCGAGCATCGGAAAGTCGGGCGCAACCGGCGAGGGCGGGACTTGCGGATCGGGCAGGATCACGTGCTCTCCCGTCCATACGCTCTCGAAGCCGGCCTGCTCAGCCGCCCGCGCGACGGCAGCCGCGGTTTTCGGGGAAGCGCACGCGCCATTATTGATTCCAAATAATCCGAACTTCATGGCCGAGAATTAACACGCCGCGCGCCCGTTCGGGAAGCCCACGCTGAATGCACCAATCGCCTCGCGCGATTGCAGCGGCGGTGCGCAAATATTTCGCGGGATAATTGACCGCGTGGCGTACGGATCAGCATAATCTCGCCATCGCCGCCCAATCGGCGGCGCGAGGCCGGGAGGTGGAAGCGCGGCGCGATGCGGTGTCCTCAATGCGGAAATGACTGCCTGCAAGGCGCGCAGTTCTGCTCGCGATGCGGGACGCGGATGTTCGCGCCCAAGCCGGCCGCCGTGCGCGAATACACGCTCATCAAGGTGCATCCGTCGCTGTGGCATTACGCCCCAAAAATCATCGCGGGATGCGTCTTCATCATCGCTGGTATGGTCGTTCTGGTGGTCTCAATCGCCAAACAGCCCCAAGCATGGCCGATCGCGTTTGTCCTGATGGGCGCCGGGGCGATCGCGATCATCGCGGCGCTGATCGGCCAGCGGCGCGTGACCTGGACGGTCACTTCGGACCGAATCGTGTTCGCGCAGGGGCTGCTTGCCAAATCGCGGCGCGAAATGGAGCTGGCCGATATCCGGTCGGTCGAAGTTGCGCAGCGCCTGGGCCAGCGCATGCGGAGCCTCGGCGACATCACGATCGCCTCCGCGGCGAGCGCCGATTTCGCGATTCGGATGTTCGATGTCAGAGATCCAAACAAGGTCGCGGAAACCGTGCGCCAGGCGCGCCTCAAGCGGCTCGCGTAACCTCATGTCGAAGCCTCCCGATCTTCGCTACGAACGCCGCCTGTGGCACGCAGGGCTGACCGCCGTCGCGGGAGTAGATGAAGCCGGCGTCGGTCCCATGGCCGGCCCGGTGGTGGCGGCAGCCGTAATCTTCGCACCCGAGGCGTTTATCAAGGGAGTGCACGACTCGAAGCAACTGACGCCCGACAAACGCGCGGCGCTGTTCGAGCCAATTCTCACCGGCGCGCTCGCGGTCGGCGTCGGGATGGCCGAAGTCGAAGAGATCGACCGGCTCAATATCTTCTGGGCGACGATGAGCGCGAGCCGCCGCGCGGTCGCCGCGCTGGGCCGCCCGCCCGAGCACGTGCTGGTGGACGGCCGCGAGATACCGGGCCTGGGGCTGCCACAGACGCGTATCGTCGGCGGCGACCGCAAGAGCTTCTGTATCGCGGCCGCGTCGATAATCGCCAAGGTCACGCGCGACCGGATGATGCTCGAGTACGACGCGCGCTTTCCCGGCTACGGGCTCGCCCAACATAAGGGCTACTGCACGGCGGATCATCTCGCGGCGATGAACCGGCTCGGTCCGTCACCAATTCATCGCCGCTCATTCGCGCCGGTCGCGATGGCGGCGCAGCTCAAACTCGGTATCGGGGGATGAACCGGATGCCGCGGCGAATCACGATCATGATCCTGGCTGCGGTCATGGGCGCGGCGTGCGCGGCGGTTTCCAGCAATCCAATAACGCTCGAATACACCGCGCCTGACTTCCTCAATCCCGCCCAGGGCGCCGAGGGCGTCACGCTTCGCGTGGTCGTTTACGACGCGCGCGCCGACCGGTCGAGCCTCGGGAACTTGCAGGACAGCACCGGCGCGGTGATTGGCCCAATTACGACCACCAGCAGCGTCACCGATACGATCGCGCAGGCTGCCGCAAGCGGGCTCGCGACGCGCGGCTTCAATGTCACGGCGACCGGCCCGGTCATCGTGCGTATCGACCTGGCGCGATTCGACAACCAGTTCGAGGCGACGACCCTCGGCCGTTCGGCGAGCGCGCGGATGGTGATTAACGTGCAGGTGATCGGGGCGGGCGGCAAACAGATTTACGCAAAGACCTATTCGGCGGACGGACACAACGCCAACTTCCAGTCGGCTTCTGGCGATAACGCCAAGCCCGCATTGGATCGCGCGCTGAGCGGCGCCGTGAATGTGCTGGTGACCGATCCCGATTTCATCGCGGCCCTCGAGCGCGCGGCGCGCGCCTAGACGAAGGTGTCCGCGGCAGCGCCCAACCCGGCGCGCGGGTCGGATTGATTCGCGCGCGCCGCGCGTGTTAGCAACCCATCCGTGTCGCAGTTCCCACCGTTTGGGCGCCGAGCGCCGATTAACGCACCGTTGCTTCGCACGATGCTGTTCGCGGCGTGCGCCGCGATTGCGGCGGGATGCTCGAGCGTCTATCCGTCGCGGGTGGAACTCGAATACTCGCCCTCGCAGTTCTATCTCCCGGTCGATGACGCCGCGGGGGTAGCGGTGCGGGTCGAGGTTCGCGACTTGCGCAGCAACCAGATTGACGTCGGCCAGACACTCGACAGCAACGTCAAGGAGTCGTCGCAAATTACGATCAAGGGCGACGTCGATTACCTGCTGCGAAAGTCGATGGAACAGGCGCTTAAGATGCGCGGCTTCGAGGTCACCCCGGCCGCGCCGGTGACGATCAACCTCGAACTCTCGCAGCTCTACTCGACCTTCCAGCCCAACTGGCACGCGGGAGTTGCCCACGCCACTGTCGTAATGAACGTGCAAGTGGTGGCGCGCGATGGCGCGGTGACGTTCTACCAAACCGTGTCGGGCGATGGGGGACGCAACGCTCAGGATCCGACCGGCGACAACCGCGCCGCCGGACTCGACCAGGCGCTCAGCCGCGCGGTGAACAATCTTGCGGATCGCAAGGATTTTCAGCGCGCGATTTTGTACGCCGATCATCTGCGCCCGCTACCCACCCCCAGTATGAAGCCGCCCGCCGGCGCCCGCACTTCGACCATTTCGCCGCCGCACTGACCGGCGATGGGATCGCGCGCGTGGGCTTGCGCGGCGCCCCGCACGCGTCGATGCTTAGGATACGACCCGCAGGGGATTGAAAGGACTTCATCTTGGCCAACACTCGTTATGACCTGATCGTAATTGGCTCGGGACCGGGCGGCTATGTAGCCGCGATTCGCGCGAGCCAGCTCAAAATGAAAGTCGCGGTCGTCGAGCGTGACCGCCCCGGCGGCGTGTGCCTGAATTGGGGATGCATCCCGTCCAAGGCGCTGCTCAATTCGGCGGAAGCGATGGAGACCATCCGCAGCGCCGCGAAGGAGCACGGGATCGAGGTCGGCGCGGTGAGCGTCGATTTCAAGAAAGTGATCGCGCGCTCGCGCGCGGCGGCCGACAAGCTGGCGCGTGGCGTGCGCTTTCTGCTCAAGAAGAATAACGTCGATTTTATCGAGGCCGATGCCACCGTCGCGGGACCAAATCGCGTCGCTCTGGCCGACGCTTCCGACAAGCCCGCGCCGCCGGTGACGGTGCTCGAAGCGGACAAGATCCTGATCGCGGCGGGCTCGAGCGAGCGGCTGTTCGCGGGTATGAAGGCCGGCGACGGCGTGATGACCAGCAAAGAAGCGCTGGTCAATGACACCCTGCCCAAGAGCGTCGTGATAATCGGCGCGGGCGCGATCGGGCTCGAGTTCGGCTATTTCTACCAGGCCTTCGGGTGCGCGGTGACGATCGTCGAACTCGAGCGGCAGATGCTGCCCGGGTGCGACGCCGAAGTCGCCGAGGAGCTGCGCCGCGCGTTTGTCAAGCGCAAGGTCCAGGTGATGCTCGGACACGGTTACAAATCGATGGCGAAAAACGGCGGCTTATGGACCGTGACGCTCGACGCCGCCGGCGCTGCCAAATCGGTCGAGGGCGAGGCGGTGCTGGTCGCGGTCGGACGCACGCCGCTGAGCGCTGGTATGGGGCTGGACAAAGTCGGGGTCGCGCTCGAGCGCGGCGGTTTCATCAAGGTTGACGACTCCTTCCGCACCAGCGTCCCGACCATCTACGCAATCGGCGACGTGATCCGTCCCCCGCTGCTGGCGCACAAGGCTTCGGCGGAGGGAATCGCCGCGATCGAGATTATGGCCGGGGTGCGCGAGCCGGGCTTCGATCTGCTTTCGATTCCCGCGTGCGTCTATTGCGAGCCAGAGGTCGCGACCGTGGGCCTGTCCGAGGCTGACGCGCAGGCGCGCGGAATCGAGGTGAAGGTCGGCAAGATGCCGCTGCGCGCGATCGGCAAGGCGGTCGCGATCGGGCATCCCGACGGCTTCGTCAAGCTGGTGGCCGAGAAGAAGTATGGCGAGGTCATCGGCTGCCAGATAATCGGCTACGGCGCGACCGATATGATCGCGGAGGTGGCGCTCGGAAAATCGCTCGAAGCCACCACCGAGGAATTCGGCAAGCTCGCGCATCCGCATCCCTCGATGTCCGAAGCGATCATGGAAGCGGCGCTCGCGGCCGACGGCGAATCGATAAATTCTTGACGGTGATGATCCAGGCGCAGCCATCGCTGGCGATCGCGGAACTCGGCGTGGTCGACTATCAGCGCGCGCTCGAGTTGCAGACCGCGATGGTGCGGGCGCGGATCGCGGACGCGATCGGAGACACGCTTTTGCTGCTCGAGCATCCGCACATTTATACCCTCGGGCGCGGTGCGGACCAGAGGTTCATCGTCACGCCACGCCCCGAAGTTCCAACCGTGCGCGTGTCGCGCGGCGGACAGGTAACCTACCACGGCCCGGGGCAAATCGTCGGCTATCCGATCCTGAAGCTTGATGGCCCGGCGCGCGACGTGGCGAAATATCTGCGCGCGCTCGAGGCGGCGATGATCGCGGCGCTCGCGCGCTGCGGCCTCGAGGCCGAGCGCCGCGCCGGACTGACGGGCGTATGGGTTGGCGGGCGGAAGATCGCTTCGATCGGGGTCGGAATCCGGCGCTGGGTGACTTATCACGGCTTTGCGCTCAACGTCAGCACCGATCTCTCATATTTCGATTCGATCGTCCCGTGCGGAATCGAAGGATGCGAGATGACCTCGATCGCGCGGCTCGGCCGCCCCGATATCAGCGTGGCGCAGTTCTCGCGGGAAGTCGCCGGGAGTTTCCGCGCGACGTTCGGCTACGCGCCGGCAATTGACTGCGGTGCGGACGCGCTGTGGGCGCTGGTTGATCCGCGCGGTGCGATCGCGCAGGGTCAGACTCAGTGATGCCCGAGCGAAAACATCCGGACTGGATCAAGGTGCGCGCGCCGGTTTCGGGCGAGTACCTGCGCACCAAAGCGATCCTCGGCGAATTGAAACTGCACAGCGTTTGCCAGGAGGCATGCTGCCCGAATATCGGCGAGTGCTTCTCGAATCGCACGGCGACCTTCATGCTGATGGGCGACGTCTGCACGCGCAATTGCCCCTACTGCGCGGTCGCGCACGGCAAGGTGCGGCCGCTCGATGCGGAGGAGCCGGGTAGAATCGCGCAGGCGGTAGCGCGGCTGGGACTGCGCCACGTGGTGGTCACCTCGGTGGATCGCGACGATCTGCCTGACGGGGGCGCGGCGCACTTTGCCGCGACCGCCCGCGCGATCAAGCAGCGCCTGCCCGAGTCACGGGTCGAAGTTCTGGTCCCGGATTTTCAAGGCGACTTCGCAAGCGTCGAGACCGTGGTGCGCGCGCCGATCGATATTTACAACCACAATCTCGAGACCGTCCCCAGCCTGTATCGCAGCGTCCGCCCGGGCGGGCATTATGCGCGCTCGCTCGGGGTGCTGCGCCACGCCAAAGCGACCGCGCGCGCGCTCGGGCGCGAGCTGCTGACCAAGGCGGGTGTGATGCTTGGACTGGGCGAGGAGCGCGGCGAATTGATGAACCTGATGCGCGACCTCGCGGCCACGGGCTGCGACATCGTGACGATCGGGCAATACCTGCGCCCGTCAGCCGAGCATCTGCCGGTCGCGCGCTATGTGCCGCCGGCAGAGTTCGCCGAGATCGCCGCGGCGGTGCGCGCCTTGGGCTTCCGGCACGTCGAGTCCGGCCCGCTGGTGCGCAGCTCCTACCATGCCTGGGAGCATGTGAGCTGAGCCGGAATTAGTCTTTCAGTCCCTTGGTATCGTGCACCCGGGTCTGCAGGTACGCGTCCTGCACCGCGCCGTACAGATCGACCGCGTAGCGATCGGCTTCCTCGAACTGGTTGAGATGCAGCGAACGATAGTTCACCGCCTCGCCAACCCGCCAACCCGCGTCAACCGGCAGATAGACGTACCACGGCACCACGTAATCAAGCGGATTCATCGCGCCATCGACGATCAATCCGACGGTATCGCCAATCGTCGAAGGACCGAAAAACGGCCACATCACGTACGGTCCGGTCGGCACGCCGTAATAGCGCAGTGTCAATCCGAAATCATCGGGATGTTCCTTGAGGCCAAACCATGCGTCGGCCGGGTCGAAGAAGCCCGCCACGCCGAGCGTGCTGTTGATGCCGAAGCGCGCGACCTCGCCGCCGGCCTCGGCCAAGCGAAGCTGGAAAAGATTGTTTGCGAAGCGCGGAATTACATCAACGTTGTTGAAGAAGCGTTTGACGCTCTTGCGCACCGGGTCGGGGGCGATAAACGCATAGCCGGAAGCAACCGGGCGCAGAACCCAGTCATCGAGCTTCAGATTGAAGGTCAGCATCGCCTCGTTGAACGGAGCGAGCGGATCGCTATAGACGGCCTGGTCCTCGCCGGGCGGGGTCTGCTCCGCCTGCTGGACAACTCCCTGGCGTTCAGGATTGGTGCTGAGCGGCGCGATATCCTGCGCCAATGCGGTCGCGGCTGAAAGCAGGCAGGCAATCATCACGGCGGCAGCGCCCTGGAATGCCCGCGATTTGCCGACCGATTCACCTACCAATCTCATAGATTTCTCTCTTAGCATGCCTTCGTGGTCCACCCTTATGGAGTCGGACTCCGCAGCGTCCGGCATTGCATTCACCCTAGCGTACCATGCCGCTCCAATGTCGCAAGCGGCGCGGGTCAGTGGCGATCGCCCAGCGAGGCCGCCAGCGACTGTTGCTTGGTTTTGAGGTCGGCGATCAGCTTCGGGTAGCCCTGGTTGTTGATCACCCGGTTAAACTGATTGCGGTAGTTGGCGATAATGCTGATCGCTTCGACGGTAACGTCGTAAATCTTCCATTGGCCATTCTCGCTCAGCAGCCGATAATTGACCGCGATCGGGTCTTTGCCCGACGCCACGATATTGGTCTCGACCTGCGCGTATTGAGGGCCATCTTTGCTTTGGCGCACGAATTGGACCTGCTGGCCTGAGTAGTCGTTGATCTTGGCCAGGTAGGAGTCCTCGATAAAAGTGGTAAAGACGGTTGTGAACTCCTGCTGCTGATCGCCCGAAATCTGCTTCCAGTGATAGCCGAGCGCCGAGCGCGACATCTCGGTGAAATCGAAGGTTTGCGCAATAATCTGCTTGAGCTGATCGCGCCGCTGCGCGGCCGGAACCTGCTGGTTGCGCAGAATCGCGAGCGCGCCGTTGACCGTCTGCTGGACCACCGCCATCGGATCGCCGCCCGCCGCCGCCGCGCGGCCCGCCGCGAACACCGTCGCCAGCGCCACCCCGGCCATGACCATCGCCACGGTGCGCCCAGCGGCCTTGAGCGCCAGCGTGCCGCGGCACGCCTGCATTTCGGACATCGGCATCATGCAAGAATTCTCCATAGGTCCATTATTGCGGTTTATGTACAACGCCGGAATCGTTTTTCTTGACCGCCGCGCCCTGCGCCGCCGTGGCCTTGGCCGCAGGCGCATCGACGCCGGGAGGCGCGCCGATATCGCTGCCGCCACCGGAGCCACCACCCGAAGACGCGCCGGCGCCTGCGGAAGCTCTGCTGTTCGACGACGAGCCGGCATTATTGATCAATTGCCCGATTGCGTTTTCGATCACGAACGCCGACTGAGTCTGCTGGATCGTACCGCCATTGGCCAGCATCTTATCGCTGGGTCCCGGCGCGATCGAAACGTACTTGCTGCCGATAAGCCCGCTGGTCAGGATCGATGCGATCGCGCCGTCGTCGATCTGGACAGTGTCGTTGATCCGCATCGCCAGGCGCGCGCGCTCGTCCTTCAACTCGATCGATTCCACCCGCCCGATGTGTACGCCCGCAATCTCGACCTCGTCGCCGGGCTTGAGGCCGGCGATATTGTCGAAACTCGCGTAGAGCGTGTATCCGGGCGCGGGGAAGATCGAGATCTGGCCCAGGCGAAAGGACAGGATCACCAGCGCGAGAATTCCCAGCAGCCCGAAGATCCCGACGATGAATTGAGTTGTGCGGCTTGCGTACATAATCGGTTTTGAGTCCCTACCCTGCTACGAACCAGCTTGATTGTTTTCCAGGTCGTCGCCCGAGGCGCGCCCCGCCAGAAAGCGCTTGAACTCGTCGTCGCTTGAAGCCATCACTTCCTCGACTGTGCCCACCAGGCGCATCTTGCCGAGATGCATGAATGCGACCCGGTCGGAAACTGAAAACACCGCCGGCACATCGTGGCTCACCATCACCGCCGACAGTCCAGAACTCTTCTGAGTGCCGCGGATCAGTTCATGAATCGCGCCGGTGCGGGTCGGATCGAGCCCGGTGGTCGGCTCGTCGAGCATCAGGATTTTCGGTCGATGCACCAGTGCACGCGCGAGCGCCGCGCGCTTCTGCATTCCGCCGCTTAACTCGGATGGATACTTGGCCTCCATCCCTTTCAGACCGACCGCGCCCAGCGTCTCGAGCACCTGGGTGCGAATCTCCGCGCGGCCCAGCGCGGTCTTCTCGACCAGCGGAAACGCCACGTTCTCGAACACCGTCATCGAGTCGAACAGCGCCCCCGCCTGGAACAGCATCCCGAATTTCTCGCGCACCGCGTCGAGCGCCGCTCCGCGCATCCGGGTCACCTCCGCGCCGTCGATAACGATCGAGCCGGCGTCCGGACGCAGGAGCAGGTTGAGATGCTTGAGCAGCACGGTTTTGCCGCATCCGGACGGTCCCACGATAGTTACAATCTTGCCGGCCGGAACCTCTAGATCGACGCCCTCGAGCACCTGCTGGCGGCCGAAGCTGCGTTTAAGCCCGCGCACTTCGATCGCGTTGCCGATGGTCTTGCCGTTGGTTTCGGTGCTCATGCCGGGTTCACGCTTAAGTCCGCCATGTTACAGAAGTAGCGCGCCAAGGATATAGTCCGCCGCCAGAATCAGCACGCTCGACAAGACCACCGCCTCGGTCGTCGCGCGGCTGACCCCGGTGGCCATCCGCTGCGCGTGGTAGCCCTTGTAGCACGACACCCACATCACGATGATCCCGAAGGTGAGCGCCTTGTAGAGCCCGAGCGCGATATCGTGCGAGCCCATCTGCGCCGCGATTCCGTTGAAGTAATCGCCGCTCGGCGCGCCCATCAGGCCGCATCCCACCAGCCATCCGCCCCAAATCCCAATCACGTCGAAAATCGTGGTCAGAAGCGGGAAGCTGATTATCCCCGCGATCATCCGCGGCGACACCAGGTACTGCACCGGATTGATCGCCATCACGGTCAGCGCATCGACCTGCTCGGTCGATTGCATCGAGCCCAGCTCGGCCGCCATCGCGGAACCCGCGCGCGCCGCGATCATCAGCGCGGCCAGGACCGGGCCAAGTTCGCGCACTATCACCAGCGCGACCACGGTTCCGAGCGCGCCTTCGGAGCCGAAGCGGCGCAGGGTGGTGAATCCCTGGAGTCCCAGCACCATCCCGGTGAACGCGCCGATCAGCACGATCAGGAACAGCGAGTCGGCGCCGATGATCCGAATCTGGCGGATCGCCAGGCGCGGCTTGTAGGGCGGGAGCAGCGCAAAGGTTATCGAGTTGAACAGGAACAACACGAAATTTCCGAGCGCAAAAATGCCGTCGAGTATGGTTTCGCCAAGCCGCTCAATCATATCCACTGCCGCCATATCCACTGTCGCTCGAGCTCTCAGGATTTCTAGTGATACGCAATCCCCAGGCGGGAAAGCTGGCTCAGAGTATGCGTGGTCGAGGCCGTGCGCACGAATTCGTAGAGGTCGCCCAGGAGATCCAGGTCCAGCGCCGGGCGCGCCTGGCGCAAGACCTCGCAGCGCACCGCGCGCGCGCGGCAATCGTCCAGATGCCGCGCCAGGCTCTGGCGCCCGAACCGGGTCGCAATCACTCCGGCGGGAGAACGCGCGATCACGTTGGTGCCGCTGAAATCGCGCGACGGCACCAGCACTACGCCCGGCCCCTGCCCCATCGCGCCAAAGACCGCATCGATGTCCACCGCGGTTATCATCGGGATGTCGGACAGGACAGTGCACAGGACACTGGCCCCGCGCGCGGCGAGAATCGAAGTCGCCAGCGCAACCGCCGCGTTGAGTCCGCGCGCGTAGCCTTCATCGATCGGCATCGCGCCCGCCTCCCGCGCGAGCTCGAGCAACGCGGGGTCCGAGCTCACCACCGCGACCAAACCTGCCGCGCGCGAGCCGAGCGCCGCCGCCAGCACGTCACGGTACATCGCACGGGCAAGGTCGACGCGCTCGCTTGCGGGCATCACCGAACCAAGCCGGGTCTTGGCGAGCACCAGCTCTTTTGCTGCGATCAAAATCACGCGCACGGCGATACTCTATAACGCACCCGGAGCGTAACGGAAACCTTGCTGGCGCGGAACTCATAACAAAGACTCGCAGAGCGCCAGTTGGCAGCGAAGTTTCTCGCCGCGCGCGAAAGCTTCTCACTTGACAGTTTTTGAAAACGAGTCTCAACTTGAACCAGGCCCGGCGCGAGCGCTCGCGCGGCGTTCGGCTACGATCCATGCAAGACAGGAAGGTGAAGATGCGGATATGCGAGGAAACTCTGATGCGGCGCTCGGGCCCGATACTGGCCGCGGCTGCGTGTGGCTTGTTCCTGATCGCGGGATGCAGCCATAAGGGCGTCGATGACTACCTGCGGGCGGGCGACTCCGCGCTGCAGAACACCAAGGCCGCCGACGCCGAAAAAGACTACGCCGAGGCCGAGAAAATCGCCCCCGACGACCCCCGCGTCCACGTCGCGATGGGCAACCTGTACGTCTTCGAGCACAAACCCGGTCCTGCCCAAATCGAATTCATGAAGGTCATCGAGCTCGACCCGAAAAATCCCGCGGCTCACGTCGCGCTCGGCAATCTGTATCTCGACCAACAACAGAATCGCCTCGCCGAAGAGCAATACCGCGCCGCCATCGTGCTCGACCCGACTCGCGGCAGCTACTACCTCCAGCTGGCTGACACGCTCAGCAAGGAAGGCCGCCTCGCGCAAGCCGAAGACCCGATTCGCACCGCGCTCGGCCTGGACCCCCGCAACGCCGAGGCCCATCTGGCGCTCGCCAACCTGCTCGACAGCGAGCCGGGCCGCCAGTCCGAGGGCGAGGCGGAAATGGCCGCCGCACGCGCCATCGACCCCAAGCTCGTCAGCGATAACGCCGTTTCAGCGGCACCGCCCGCGGCGCCCAGCGGCGCGGCTCCAGCGCCAGCAGCGGCGCCGACCATCAAGCCGCTCAACAAGCTCTTTCTGCTGACCAGGAACTCACCCGTATATCAGAGTCCGGACCAGACCAGTTCCGTGGTCGCACAGGTCAAGCGCCGGAAATATGTTCACGTGATCGGAATCGCCGGCGCCTATCTGCAAATCAAACTCCGCAACGGAACGATCGGCTTCATTCCTATTGCGGCTGCGGAGTAGCCTATTGCGGCTGCGGAGTAGTAATAATCTCCGCATCAGCGGGCAGCGGCGCCCGCGTCAATCAGGAGGGCATGACGATGGCGCAAACCCAAATACTCGAACGCGAAGTGAGCTTCGCCGGACCCGCCTGCACGATCACTGCGCACTGCGCCGAGCCGGCTGACGGAGCGCCGTGCGCGGCGGTGATCGTCGTCCAGGAATGGTGGGGACTCAATCCCAACATCAAGGAGATCACGCGGCGCTTTGCGCGCGAGGGCTACGTGGCCGTCGCGCCCGACCTCTACTCGCGCCAGGGACACAAAGTCGCCACCGATCCGAATACCGCCGCGCAGTTGATGGGCGGCCTCAAGATGGAAGACGGGATCGCGGACTTGAAGGCGGCCCTCGGATGGATTGCGGCGCAGAAGCGCACCCATGGCGTCAAGGTCGGGATTACCGGCTACTGCATGGGCGGAAGCTACGCGATGCTGCTGCCGTGCGAGTCGAGGCAGATTGCGGCGAGCGCTCCGTTCTATGGCGAGATTCCGTCCGACGAGAAAATCGCACAACTCGGATGCCCGATCTTTTACGCATACGGCGAGAACGACGGATGGATTCAGCGCAAGGACGTTGACCGGCTGGCGGCGGACCTGAAGAAGTTCAACAAGCGCGGCGAGGTGAAGATTTACCCCGGATGCTCCCACGGGTTCTTCAACGACACCCGCCCCGACGTGTACAACGCGGCGGCCGCGAAAGACGCTTGGGCGCGTACACTGGACCTGTTCGCCAAAAATCTCAAGGGCTGAGCGCCGCCGGGTCGAGCCGCGGTCCGCTTAGATAAACCAGCCGGCCCTCGTCTGGCGACCGCTCCCGAAGCCATCGCGCGACGATCGTCATCGCCTCGAGTTCGCCGCGCGCCACCGCCCGCGCCCGGTAGCGATCGAAGTTGTCGGCGACGAACGCCGCGATTTCGCCCGCCGCGTCCGCCGAATCGAGCGCCCGTGTCATCGCAAGCCGCCCCGCCATCACGACGTGCGCGGTGCGCGGAAATTCGCCCCTGTCGGGCCCGTCGCCGCCGGTGATTATGACCAGGTTGTTCTCGGTAACGACTTCGCTAAGGCGCGACGCGCGACGGGCCAGCGTGGCGAGCGCTTCGAGCTCGCGCCGCATCCTGCCGGCTTCCTCGAAGCGCAGCGCGCGGGCGGCGGCGTCGCGAGCGCGCGCCAGATCGCCGAGAAGCGGACCGCTCTTTCCGCGCAGGAACGACAGCGCCGTGCGCACCCGTTCGGCGTACGCCTCTTCCTCGATACTCGCGTTGCACGGCGCGGTGCATTGCCCCATCTGGCCGTAGATGCAGGGCGAGAAATCCTCGTCGGGACGAAGCTTGCCCGCGCAGGTGCGCAGGCCCACAATCCGCGCGAGCGCGCGCACGGAGTTGTCCAGGCTCTTGCGCCCGATGAACGGCCCCAGATGCATCACGCCCGGTCGCGCGGAGATCTTCGTGGTCAGAACCAGACGCGGGAATTCGTCCATCAGGTCGAGCTTGATAAAGTACGCCGGCGCGGCCGACTTGAGCATCCGGTTGTACGGCGGCTTGAACTCGCGGATCAGCTCGGCTTCGAGCAATCCGGCTTCCAGAGCCGACGCGGTGAGCCGCGTATCGATCTTATGAACGTGGCCGATCAGCTCCGCGGTCTTCGCGTTGACCGCCGAGTTGAAGTACGAGCCGACCCGATCGCGCAGGCGCCGCGCCTTGCCGATATACAGGATATCGCCGCGCTCGTTGCGCATCAGATAGACCCCGGGCGAGTGCGGCAACGCCGCGACGGCTTCGGGCGCGACGTGGCGCTCCAAGCGCCGGCCGCTCAGTCCGCGCCCATGATCGTCGAGCAGGCGGTCAAGCCGCGTGATTCCCATCCGCGCGGCGATTTCGAGAAAGATCGAAAGGATCTCCGCCGCCATCCGCGCGTCGCCCAACCCGCGATGACGCCCGTCGGTCGCAAGGCCGAAATGCTCGGCTATCGAATCCAGCCGGCGCCGCTTGAGCGAGGGCACGAACCGGCGCGACATCCGGAGCGTGCACAAAACGGGATTGCGCAGCCCGATCCCGAATATCCGCCGGAACTCGAAATCCAGAAAGCCCCGGTCGAACGCGGCGTTGTGCGCCACCATCACCGAGTCGCCCATGAATTCCCGAAACTCGGGCAGCACGCGCTCGATCGGCGGCGCCGCCGAAACCATCTCGTTCGTGATCGACGTTAGCCCCGTGATGAAGCGCGGGATCGGCCCGTGCGGACGCACCAGGCTCGAAAACGAATCGACCATCCGCCGCCCGACCATCCGGTACGCGCCGATCTCGATTATCGTGCCGGGCCCCGCGCGCCCGCCCGTGGTCTCGAGATCGACCACCGTGAAGGCAGCGTCCTCGAGCGCGACGCGGTAGCGATCGCCCGACTTGAGCGACCATCGCGCTGCGGCAGCGTTGAAGACGAAATTCGGATCGCCGGCCAGGAGCTGCTCGACGATGCGCCCGCCCATTTCGGGATCCGAGCCGACGCCCTTGAGCAGCAGCCCGGCGAGCTCGGTCGCGTCTGCTCCACCGGGATGAGATTCAAGAAACGCGTAGATCTTTTCTCTGACCGTAGCGTGGGGATCGATCGATCCGCCGGACCTTTCAGAACCCTCCGATACGCGATTCGCCTGCATCCACCTGCCCCCGGTACCTTCGTCGCATCTTCGCTCTAGCATCGCCGCGCCCGCCCGGCAATGCGTCTGCCGGAAATCGAAGATCGATCGCGTGGGTTCGTCTCAAAAAAATTCATGACCGTGCGGATTATTATCCGCGGAAATGCTGGAAAACTTCTTCTCGAACGGTACTTCGACGCGTCGTTTCGATACCGCGTCTTTCCGCCTCCGCGACGCCGCAAGCAGCCATCCGGATTCCCGCCTCCCGACGGCTCCGAAAGCCGTCGGCCCCCGGTAATAAGAGAGAATTGATTTGCCGGCCTCTTCATAGTCTGCATTTTACACAGAGCGCCGAAGTACATAAGGCTGAACTGTTCAGCCTTGTAAAATTAAAAAAAACCTGCTACGGGCGAATGCTCGGATGACTCGCGCTGATTGACGCGCCGCGTCGGTGGCGCCGACGCGGCGCGCGGTCTACAATCGGAGTCCAAGCACAGAGGAAATCAGCGATGGAACCAGTACAAATTGCGCGCGATGTCGAAGCGGTGCAGATTCCGGGGGGCGTCAAGACCACGCTCGAAAAAGGTATGGAGGCCTATATCACCCAATCGCTCGGCGGCACGTTCACGCTGCAAGTGCCCTCGCACGGCGGACTGTTCCGTATCGCGGGCAAGGACGCCGACGCGATCGGAAAAAATCCCGCCGACGCGGGCGGCGCGCAGACGGGAGGCGGCGGGGATCTCGAATCGATGGTTTGGGAGCAGCTCAAGACCTGCTTCGATCCGGAGATCCCGGTCAACATCGTCGATCTCGGCCTCGTCTATGGAATGGAACTCAAGGATCAGGCCGACGGCACCAAGAAAATCGAAATCAAGATGACGCTAACCGCGCAGGGCTGCGGCATGGGCGCATCGATAGCCTACGACGCGAAGAGCAAGCTGATGACCCTGCCGGGAGTCTCGGAAGCCGACGTCGATCTGGTCTGGGACCCGCCGTGGACCCCGCAAATGATCTCCCCGGAAGGCCGCGAACGGTTGGGGCTGGATTGAGGGCATGCCTTTGCGTGTCTCGGCTGCTATCGTACCGGAACCGGCTCGGCTGGAGGTTACCGATGGGCGATGGCACCGAAGGTAACGCCGCGCATGTTAGCACTCCGTCAGCGCATCGCGGCCGCGAATTAAATTTCTGTGCTCAGCATCCCGAGGCCTTTGCAGAACTCGTGGGCCAGTGGGTGGCGTTGGAAGGCGAAACCATAATCGCGTCCGGATTGGTTCTTGCCACAGTCATCGCGGAAGCAAGGAAGCGAGGCATCAAGGTGCCTTTTGTCTTTCGCGTTGAACCGCCCGCGCGGCCGGGCCACGGGAACCTCGGGCTGTAACGCCAGAACTCGGTCTCAAGGTTTGTGAGTTTTTCGGGTCCGGCTCAATTTTGTGTCATCTTGAGCGGAGGCCGTTGCGGCCGGAGTCGAAAGACCCCCTAGTTTTTCCGGGGTCCTTCGACTCGCGCAGCGCTCGCTCAGGATGACACCAAACGCGAATCATAAGAACTCACAAACTCTGAGCCCGCCGAAGGGCGCGCGGGAATGACGCCTCGGCATCGTGCATCGAGAGGGACCTAACCCTGATATGAGCCACTACCCGTCGCGGCGTATCGATTGACACGGTCGCGGCGGTTCGATAATTAATTCGGTTCTGGCATAAGCATGTTTGCAATCTTAAAGACTGGCGGAAAACAGTATCGCGTCGGGGTCGGCGATCAGATCATTGTCGAACGGCTCGAGGGTGACGTGGGCGCGCGGATTTCCCTGACCGAGGTGCTCGCGCTGGGCGGCGAGGCGCCGCGGGTCGGCACTCCGACTATCGCGGGAGCGGCGGTGAGCGCGAAGATCGTCCAGCAGCCGCGTGGCACCAAGGTAATAGTGTTCAAGAAGAAGCGGCGCAAGAACTACCGGCGCAAGCGCGGGCATCGCCAGGAACTGACGGTGCTCAAGATCGAGGAAATTTCGGCGGGCGCGTAGCCGCGCAGCCGTTTTTCATTCAACTCGCGGCGCGCACGCGCCGCCGCATCAGAGGAGACCGCCGTGGCGCACAAAAAAGGCCAAGGTTCCACGCGCAACGGCCGCGACAGTCCGGGCCAGCGGCGCGGAATCAAAATTTACTCCGGCCAGACCGTGAAGGCGGGCAATATCCTCGTGCGCCAGTGCGGCACGCGGATTCATCCGGGCCGCAACGTCGGGATGGGCCGCGACTATACGATCTACGCCAAGATTGACGGCGTTACGAAGTACGAGCCCAAGGGCGAAAAGCGCCAAGTCAGCGTCGAGCCGCATCGCGCCGAGAGCGCATCCGAGCAGCCTTCGGCGTAGCGATTCTCGAAGCCGAATTTTCGAGGGGCCTCGCGCGGATCGCGCGGGGCTTTTCATTTTGCGTCCATTGAGGTTGACTGTATTGGCTCGCGCCGAGCGACTTTGCGCGCAGGAGGAATCGTGATGCGACTAGGACTCGTCTCCGGATATTCGGGCGCCCAGATGGGGATGCCGATGGAATTAATCCTCGAGGCCGAAAAGGCCGGCTTCGATTCGGTCTGGACCGCCGAGGCTTACGGCTCCGACGCGATTGTTCCGCTGGCATGGATCGCGGCGCTGACCAAAAAAATCCGCCTCGGCACCGGAATCATGCAGATGCCCGCGCGCACTCCCGCCGCCACTGCGATGACCGCGATGACGCTCGACGCGCTCTCGGGCGGCCGCTTCATCCTGGGCATCGGACCCTCGGGGCCGCAGGTGGTCGAGGGATGGCACGGCGTGCCGTACGGCAAGCCGCTCCAGCGCACGCGGGAATATATCGATATCGTGCGCAAAATCCTGGCGCGCGAAGTCCCCGTCGAGCATCACGGCAAGGAGTACCAGATTCCCTACGCCGGCCCCGGCGCCACCGGCCTCGGCAAGCCGCTCAAGAGCATTTTGCATGGCCGCAAGGACATGCAAATTTACACCGCGTCGATCAGCCCCAAGGGAATCGAGCTCGCGGCCGAAATCGCCGACGGCGTGATTCCGGTCTGGATGAGTCCCGAGCGATGGGACCTATACGACGCGCCGGTCAAGGCGGGATTCGCAAAGTCGGGCGGCAAGAAGTCACTGGCCAATTTCGAGGTCGCCCCGTTCGTGACCTGCGTGATGGGCAATGACCTCGAGAAGTGCCGGATGCCGGTGCGGGCGCAACTCGCGTTGTATATCGGCGGGATGGGCGCGCGGTCGAAGAATTTTTACAACGATTACGCGCGGCGTCTGGGTTACGAAGACGCGGCCGGCAAAATCCAGGACCTGTACCTGACGGGAAAAAAGAACGAAGCGATGGCGCTCGTCCCCAACAAGCTGATCGACGAGGTCGCGCTGGTCGGTCCAAAGGAGCGCATCAAGGATCGCATCGCCGCGTGGAAAGCGTCTCCCGTGAAGACGATGCTCGTCGGGACCGGCTCGGTGGACGCGGTGCGCGCGCTGGCGGAGATTTGCGCTTAAGCGAAGAAAAACAGTCCACAGATTACACAGATTACACAGATGATGCGGTCGGCGCCGCCGCGGCGCCGACCGCATATTTGTCTGGAAATCCGAATCTGTGAAATCTGTGTAATCTGTGGATTGTATTCTTCTTTTCCCGCGCGCCTCGACCCGCGGCGTCCTGCTATAATCTTCTCACTGCGATGCGATTTATCGACGAAGCGCGGGTGTTCGTGCATGCCGGCAAGGGCGGCGACGGCGCGATCGCGTTTCTGCGCGAGAAATTCCGCCCCTTCGGCGGCCCCTCGGGCGGAGACGGCGGCCGCGGCGGCAGCGTGATCTTTGAAGTGGACGAGGGTCTCTCGACCCTGCTCGATTTCAAATATCAGCCGCGCCTCGTCGCGCGCGACGGCGAATCCGGCCGCGGCAAACAGCAATACGGCAAGGGTGGCGAAGACCTGATCGTCCGCGTGCCGCCCGGCACTGTCGTGTTCGACGATGAAAGCGGCGCGACGATCGCGGACCTGGTGATGCCGGGGACGCGCGCGACGATCGCGCAGGCCGGAGAAGGCGGCCGCGGCAACATGCACTTCGCCAGCTCGACTCGCCGCTCGCCGCGGATCGCGACCCCCGGCACCGCGGGCGTCCAGCGCTGGGTGCGGCTCGAATTGCGCCTGGTGGCCGAGGCGGGATTGGTCGGATTGCCGAACGCGGGCAAATCGACGCTGCTGACCGCGCTCAGCGCGGCGCGCCCGAAGATCGCCTCGTATCCGTTCACGACGCTGGCGCCGAATATCGGCCGCGTGTTCGTCTCCGATGAGGAAAGCTTCACCGTCGCCGATATTCCCGGGCTTATCGAAGGGGCGCATCTCGGCCACGGGCTCGGCATCCGGTTTTTGCGCCATCTGGCGCGTACGCGGATGCTGGTGTACGTGCTCGACGCGGCCGAGAACCCCGCGCAGGCATTTGAGACTGTGCGCGCCGAGATCGGCGCGTTCGATCCCGCGCTGCTCGAGCGGCCGGCGATAATCGCGCTTAACAAGATCGATCTGATAGGCGACGATGAAGCGCGTAAAGCCGCGCGCGGCCTCGAGCGCAAACTCGGGCTGCGCACCTTTGCGATCTCCGCCGAACAGGGCCGCGGCCTGGGTCCGATAGTCGCCGAGATCGCACGCGCGCTGTCAACTCTCGAGCCGGTTGCCGAGCTATGTCGCAGCTAGACTACAAGGCGCAAATTCTGCCTTGCGTGAAGCGGATCGTCGTCAAGGTTGGAAGCGCGGTGCTCTCCGACGCGGACGGGCTTCGCGCCGACGTGATCGAGCGCCTGGCCGCCGATATCGACGCCGCGATGAGAGCGGGACGCCAAGTGATCGTCGTCAGCTCGGGCGCGGTCGCCGCCGGGCGCGCACGGCTCGGCAAACTGCACGGCACGGCGATCGCGGTTCGCCAGGCGGCCGCGGCGGCGGGGCAGATCGAGCTGATGCGCGAATGGGCGCGCGCGTTCGGCGCGCACGGACGAATCGTCGCCCAGCTTCTGCTGACGCATGAGGATCTCGCCGAGCGCCGCCGCCGCCGCAACGCCAGCGCGACCATCACGGCGCTGCTCGCGGCCGGCGTTATCCCGATCGTTAATGAAAACGACACCGTCGCGGTCGAGGAGATTCGGCTCGGCGACAATGATTTCCTGTCCTCGCTGGTGGCGACTCTCGTGCAGGCCGGCCTGCTCGTCATCTTGAGCGACGTGCCCGGCGTTCTGACCGGCGACCCGCACAAGCGCCCCGACGCAAGGCTGGTCGCGCTAATCACCGATCCCGAAGCCGGGATGCGCGGTCTGGTCGCCGAAGGCTCGGGCCCCCTGGGCAGCGGCGGGATGGCGACCAAGCTGCGCGCCGCGCGTGAGGCCGCGCGCGCCGGAATCGCCTCGGTGATCGCGCATGGACGCGAAGCCGGCGTGCTGGCCGCGGTGCTCGATCCGACGCGCGAATGCGGCACTCTGATCGTGCCCGCCGGCGCCAAGCTCAAAAGCCGCAAGCACTGGATCGCCTTCGCGCTGCGACCCGCCGGAGCGCTCGGCGTCGATCGCGGCGCGGCCGAGGCGCTGCGCACGCGGGGCCGCAGCCTGTTGCCCTCGGGCATCCGCGAGGTGCGTGGGGAGTTCGCGCCGGGCGAATGCGTGAGCCTGCTCGATCCCGACGGCGTCGAGTTCGGCCGCGGGCTGGTCAACTATCCGGCCGCGGATTTGCTCAAGCTGATGGGGCGGCGATCGACCGAGATCACGAGCCTTATCGGCTACAAGCTGGCCGACGAGGTGATCCATCGCGACAACTTCGTGCTGCTCAAGGATGTTGGATAATAGGGACCGAGGATAAGGCTGGAAGATGAAGCTGGAATCCGAAATCATCGCGATCCTGTCGGAGGCGCGCGCGGCCACGCGCCCGCTCGCGCTCGCCTCGACCGAGCGCAAGAACGCGGCGCTGGCTGCCCTGGCCGCGATGATCCGGAAATCGAAGGCCGCGATCCTGGCCGCCAATCGCGCCGATCTGGAGCGCGCGCACGCCGACGGCCGCATCGGAGCGTTCGTCGAGCGGCTGACGCTCAGCGAGGATCGTATCGAGGCGATCGCGCGCGGCGTGACCGAAGTCGCCGCGCTGCCCGACCCGGTTGGCGCCGTGATCGACGCGTGGGAACGTCCCAATGGCCTCAGAATCGGAAAGCGGCGGGTTCCGATTGGGCTAATCGCGATCATCTATGAATCGCGCCCCAACGTCACCGTCGATGCGGCCGCGCTATGCATCAAGGCGGGCAACGCGGTGGTGCTGCGGGGCGGCAAAGAGGCGCTCGCGAGCAACGGATGCCTGGCGGGGTTGATCAGGCGAGCGCTCGCGGAGGCCGGGCTCTCGCCGGCGGCCGCGAGCTTCATCGAGAATCCCGATCGCGAGGCGATTCAAATTCTGAAGCGGCAGCGCGATTTGATCGATCTGATAATTCCGCGCGGCGGAGCCGCGCTCAAGGCCGCGCTCGAAGGCTCGGCGGTCCCGCTACTCCCGCACTTCGACGGCATCTGCCACACCTACGTTGACGCGGCGGCGGATTTGAAGATGGCCGAAGAGATTTGCTTCGACGCGAAGTGCAGCCGTCCGGCGGTGTGCAACGCGATGGAAACCCTGCTGGTGCATCGCGCCGCCGCGCCAAGGTTCCTGCCCGCGCTGGCGGCGCGGATGATAAAAGCGGGCGTCGAGCTGCGCGGCGACGATCACGTGCGCGCGATAGTGCGTGCGGCGCGGCCGGCCGCGCCCGCGGACTGGGACACCGAATATAACGACCTGATCCTGGCGATCAAAGTCGTCGATTCGCTCGACGAAGCGATCGCTTTTATCGAGCGCCACGGATCGCATCTGGCCGACGCGATCGTCACCAGCGACCGCGCCGCCGCGGCGCGCTTTCAGCATGAGGTCGATTCGGCTACGGTCTATGTCAATGCTTCGACCCGCTTCACCGACGGCTTTGAATTCGGCTTCGGCGCCGAGACCGGAATCTCAACCAACCGCCTGCACGCGCGCGGCCCGATGGGCTTGGCGGAACTGACGACCTACAAGTACGTAATCGAGGGCTCAGGCCAGGTACGTGGCTAACCAGGTGCGCGGGTGACGCGATGCGGGTAGGGGTGTTCGGCGGCAGCTTCAACCCGATTCATCTGGGGCATTTGCGCTCGGCCGAAGAGGATCGCGAGGCGCTGCAACTCGACTTGGTGTACTTCGTCCCCGCCGCGTCGCCGCCGCACAAGTCCGCGGGCGAGTTGGCGCCCGCCGAGCATCGGCTCGAGATGGCGCGGCTGGCGGCCAAGGGCAACCGGCACTTCATGGTTTCCGATGTCGAGATGCGCCGCGGCGGCAGCTCCTACACGATCGACACGGTCAAGTTCTTTCGCTCGACGCTCAGACAGCCGGCCACGCTGTACCTGCTGATGGGCGCGGATCAGTTCGCCGAGCTCGAAACCTGGAAGAGCTGCGACGAGATGGTGACGCTGTGCAACCTTGCCGTTCACACCCGGATGGCCGAGGACGAGACCGCGCCGGCGCGCGTCTCGCTTGCCGCGCTCAAGCGGTTTGGCTACATTAAGGCGGACGATCATTACGTGCATCCGAGCGGAACCACGCTTTCATTCGTAGCCACGACTGTCCTTCCGATCTCCGCCACGGCGATTCGCCGCAAGTTGCAGCGCCGCCTTTCGATAAATTATCTCGTACCCGGCGACGTGGTGGACTACATCCATCGCCATCAGCTCTATTGAGGGGCCGCGCGGACAGAGTGGAAGCATTTTCCAAGGCAATAGCGGCGGCCGAAGCGGCGCTTGAGAAAAAGGCTTATGACCTGGTGGTGCTCGAGTCCGAGCACCTGTCGTCGATCGCGGATTATTTTCTGATCGCGACCGGACGCTCCGACGTGCAGGTGCAGGCTATCGCCCGCGGCATCGAGGAGCGGCTGCACCGCGAGGCGCTGCGTCCGCTGTCCGTCGAAGGGGTCAAACACGCGCACTGGATCGTGCTCGACTACGACGATCTGGTGGTGCACATTTTCTACGAGCCGGCGCGCGAGTTCTATCGGCTCGAGCGCACCTGGGTGGACGCCACAACGGTCGCGCTGCCCGAGCCGATCCGCAGCCAGGCCAAAGAACTCCGCCTGCGCGCGCTGGCCTGAAGAGTCAAGAAATACAATCCACAGATTACACAGATTTCACAGATTATGCGGGCGTCGCCGCTGCGGCGGCGACGCCCGCCAAAGCTCTCTGTATCTCTGAATCTGTGAAATCTGTGTAATCTGTGGATGGTTTTTTCCTAGACTTCGCCGCGAATCAGATGCGCGATCCAGACCAGGATTACAGCGCCGATCGTCGCGACTACGATCGCGCCGATGGCTCCGTTGGGGCCCGGCACATGAAGCATCCCGATAATCCATCCCCCGACCAGGCCCCCGACCAGACCCAGCACCAGGTCGCCGATGAGACCATAGCCCCTGCCGCGCACCAGCTTGCCGGCCAGCCATCCTGCTATCAATCCAACGATTATGGCTCCCAGCATCGCGTCGTCCTCCCGCAAGGTGGGTCCGGCCGCGGCGGCCGGCGCGTTACTTTTTCTGTTCCATCGGAGCGCCGCAGCATTTGATCGTGCCGGTCCCGCCCTTGGTGACGATCACCTGCGAGCCGCATTTGGCGCAGATATAAACCTTGCCCAGTTGATTGGCCATCAATCTATTCCTTTCGCAATCGTGATGATCTTCAGGCGCCGCGGAAGAGCGGCTTGCGCTTGTCCAGAAACGCGCGCACACCCTCGCCGCGGTCAGCAGTCGTTTGTAGCAGGGCGTACAGATCTTCCTCAAGCCTGACGCCTTGTTCCAGGGTCATATCGTAGCCTTTGAGAACCGCGTCTTTCACCAGGCGCGCAGCCAGCGGAGCGCGCGAGACAATCGCCTGGGCCAGTGAGCCCGCGACTTTTGCAAGTTCGCGCTCGGAGCCGGCCAGGTAGGTGACCAGCCCGATCCGCCGGGCCTCGGCGCCGTCGATCGGCGCGCCGGTCAGGATCATCCGAAGCGCGTTGGCGGCGCCCGCGATTCGCGCCAGGCGCTGCGTCCCGCCGAAGTGCGGCAGAGCGCCGCGCGCGAGCTGGGTCAGCGCAAACCGCGCGCGCCCGATTGCGACGCGGATATCGGCGGCGAGCGCGAGTTCGAGACCTTCATCGATCGCGTCGCCGTTTATGATCGCGACGGTCGGCTTCGAGATTGCGGCCAAAGATTCGACCAGGCGCTGATCCACATCGTCGCCAAAGCCGCCGCAGAACGATCGTCCGGTCCCGGTGACCGCGAGCATCAGGATCGATTCGTCATCTTCGACCTGCTCGAACAGGTCCATGAGCCGGTTGGCTCCCGGCGAGCCGAGCTTTGGGCGCGCACCGGCCGCCGCAATCCGCGCGGTCACGCATCCACCCGTGCGCGAGATCTCGATCGCTTCGCGCACGGCGCCGCGGCTTGCGGTTTTTGCCCGGGTTGGCGTTGCTCAGGCTCCCGACGGCCCACGCAAGTCCTTGCGCAGGATCTTGCCGAGCGGATTTTTGGGCAGCGCCTCGATAAACTCGATCTGCTCGGGCCGCTTGAAGCTTGCCAGCCGCGAGCGGCAGAACTCGCTCAGATCCTCAGCGGTGAGGCTGGCGCCGGGGCGCGCCACGACAAACGCCTTGACGGTTTGCCCCCATTCGACCGAGGGGATGCCGATAACCGCGCATTCATCGACCGCCGGATGGCTCATCAGCACGGTCTCGATCTCGGCGGGTGCGATATTTTCGCCGCCGCGGATGATCATGTCGTCCTTGCGTCCGGCGAAAAACACGTAGCCGTCTTCGTCAACCCATCCGAGGTCGCCGGTCGCGCGCCATCCGTCAGACAGCGCCGCGTCATCGCTGCGTCCCGCGTAGCCCTTCATGATGCGCGGGGTGCGGATGATAATCTCGCCGACTTCGCCGGGACCGAGCAGCTTGCCGTCTTCGTCGCGAACCCGGATCTCCACGTCGGGCAGCGGTTTGCCGATCGAGTTGAGCCGCCTGAGCTTGCGCTCCTGCTCCTGGGCGTCGCCGGTGATCCGATGATCGTCGGGTCCGAGCACGGTCAGCGAGGAGGTGGTTTCGGTCTGCCCATAGGCATTGACGAACCCTACTGCTTTGGGGAACGCCTCGATCGCGCGGCGGATCACCTGGATCGGCATCGGCGCGCCGCCGTATGCCAGGTTGGTCAGGCTCGAAAGATCGGCCGATTTGAATGACGGCTCGTCGAGCACCTGCTTCATCATTGTGGGCACCACGAAGGCGTGGGTCACGTGCTCGGTCTGGACCAGATTGAGCCAGGTTTTCGCGTCGAACTGCGGCATCACGATCAGCCGCCGCCCGGTCCAGATATTGGTCATGTACGCCGTGGTTCCGGCGATATGGTAAAATGGCACGCACACCAGGGCTGCGCCGCGGTCGGTGCCGTCGGCCATCTCGACATTGGCGGTCACATAGGCGGTGAAGTCGCGAAACGAGAGCATCACGCCCTTGGGCAGCGAAGTCGTGCCGCTGGTGTACATCAGGATCGAGGTGTCCTCGTCCTCGACTTCAGCTTCGCTCTCGTCGGGTTCGGCGGCGGCAATCAGGTCAGCGAGCCTGGGGACGCCCGGGCGGCCCGCGCCAATCGCAATTATGTGCTCGAGCTTAAGCCGCGGGCTGAGCCGCGTGATGAGGTCCAGGTAGCGATCGCCGGCGAGCAGGACCTTGGCGTCGGCGGTGTTGATCATGTACTCGAGTTCGGCTTCCTTGGCGCGATAGTTGAGCGGCAGGAAAGCGAGTCCGGCCTTGGCGGCCGCGTAGTAGCTGGCGATGTACAGATCGGAATTGGTGTCGAGCGCGGCGACCACGTCGCGCGCGCGAAGCCCTTGCTGCTTGAAGACCGTGCACAGGCGCGCGACGGTATCGGCGAGTTGCGTGTAATTCAGCCGCCGATCGCCGAACACGATGATCTCCTGATCGGGAACGATCGACGACGGAATTGTCACGAAATTAACCGTGTTCACGAACTGTGTTACCTCCTCGATTGCGCCCGCTCGCGCCCGCCGCGCCGCCGCCGAACAGTTCGGCGCGCCGCGCAAGGCGCCGTTCGAGCTCCAGCCCATCGGCGAGCGGCAGGTCGAGCCCACCCCACACCGCAAGTTTGGCGAGCGCCGAAAATTGGCGTGGGATTCGCGCCAGCCTGCCCGCCAGTCCGAGCGCGCGGCGCGAAAGGCGCCCGGCCGGAACGACTTCGGCGACCAAACCTATAAGTAATGCGTCTTGCGCGTCAATCCAACGCCCGGTCAGGTTCAAATCGAGCGCGCGTCCAAGGCCCAGCCGGCGCGAGGCGGTCTGCGTGCCGGCGACGCCGGGAATCATCCCGACGCCGGTTTCCGGCAGGCAGATTCGCGTATCGGCGGCGGCAATCGCGATATCGCATAGGAGCGCCATCTCGAGTCCGCCGCCGACCGTGAAGCCGTGCACCGCCGCGACAGTGGGGATGGGCAGGGATTTGAGACGGCCCCATACGTCGCGGCGGAAGCGGATCCAGCGGGCCGCGATCGGCGACGGCGCGGCGCCGAATTCGTGCAGATCGCCGCCCGTCGAAAAGGCGCTGCCGGCCCCGCATAGCACCATCGCCCGCACCTCGGTGTCATCGTGGATTGCGCTCAGAATCTGGAACAGGTCATCGCGCATCGCGATATTGTACGCATTGAGCTGCCGCGGGCGGTTGAGCGTCACCCACGCAATCGCGCCGCGTTTTTCATACCGGACCGAGCTGAAACCTGAAGGCGCGGGCATAATCGTGGTTATGCCGAATGCAGATCGGCGCTGTCACTGTGGGCGACCGCGGGACGCCCACGCTCGTACACAACTCGTCCGGCAATGAGAGTCAGGTCGACGCTTATCGAATGCAACTCGGCGGCGCCAATATTCATCGGGTCGCGCGGCAGCACGATCAGGTCGGCCAGCATCCCAGGCTCGATCACGCCCGCCTCGAGGCGCTGCAGACGCGCCGCGTCGCGGGTGAAAAGCGCGAACGCATCGGCGGGATTCAGCCGCTCCTCGGGGCCCAGAATCGCGCCGTCGAGCGTAGCGCGCGAGATCGCCGCCGCTACGCCGGAAAGCGGACGCGCCGGACTGACCGGGGCATCCGACCCTCCCGCCAGCTCGATTCCGGCCGCGCGCAGCGACGCCGCGCGGTACAGATGAGGCGCAAGTCCCGGTTCGTCCGCATACTTGGCGCCGCGAAAATAGATAAAGCCCGGATTGGTGACCACCCACGCGCCCGCCGCCGCGATTCGCGCGATATGGTCGGGCGAGATCACTCCGCCGTGCTCGATTCGGCATACCGCCGCCGTCTGGCCCGCGCCGATCTGCTGGCGCGCCAGCTCGATCGAACCAAGCGCCTCTTCAAGCTCTTCAACCTCGGTCGCATGGAAGGCGCAATCCAGTCCGCTGGCGAGCGCGATCCTGACCCGGCGCGCCGCAGTGGTTCCGTCGTGGGCGGCGCCCGGCATGAACTTCAGCCCGGCGATACCAAGGCCGGCCGCGCGCGCGGTTTCAGCGCACTTCGCCGCCACCTCGAGATGCGGCGCGCCGATCATCAGCGCCACACGCTGGTTGATCGCCTTGGCGGAAACCAACTTGGCGAACAGCTCGACCTCTTCAGGTCCATTGCGCACGGTGGCGTCGGTGAAGGCCGTCACCCCGGCGGCGCATAGCTCGCGGCTCATGATCCGGGCCCGCGACTCGAGTTCAGCATTGGTCACGAGCGGCAGATGGCGCGTCAGCCACTGTTCCATCCCGACCACGAGCCCGGTCATCTTGCCGGCCGCGTCGCGAATCATTACCGCGCCGTCAGGCGGGCGAAACCCGTCTGCCTCAAGTCCGAGCTGGGCGATTGCGCGCGAGTTGAGCCACGAGGCGTGGAGCGTCTGGTGCCGCAGGCGCAGCGGATTCTTCGCAACCGCGCCGTCGAGTTCCTGGCGCGATGGGCCGCGTTTATCGGCGAGCAACGCCTCATCGCATCCGAACGCGCGCAGCCAGTTGCCGGGCGGCGTACGCCCGACGCCGAGGCGCAGATCGGCCAGCAGATCGGCAACCGTGCGGCAGCGCCATACCGCGAGTCCGCTGGCCGCCGCCGCGGCTTCCAGAAAATGCAGGTGCGCATCGACGAAGCCGGGCGCAATGGCGCGTCCGCCAAGCTTGATCAGATGGGTTCGCGGCCCCACCAGCGCCTTGAGTTCGGCGAACCGGCCGTGGCTTACGATTCTTCCGCCACCGAGCGCGACCGAGTCGCTGCCCGAATGCCCCAGGACGACGCCTTCGTGCAGGACCAGGTCGGCCTTTGCGGATTGTTCAGCCACGATGACTCGAAGCGGGGGCGGCGCGCATCTCGATCAGCGCGCAACCGGCTGCTAGTCGGACGAGGGAAGCGGTTTGGCTTCCTTGATTTTCATATTCAGGTCGCAGCAAGCGATCTCGCCCTGCCCCGCCTTGTTGCACAGCACCTCGGTGCCGCACTTTTCGCACTGATAGCGTTTGCCCAAAGTGTTTGCCATGTTGCCTGCTCCCTGTGACGGCCCGCGCAGCGGCGGACCTTGACTTAAAGTATTACCTTAACCACTAAACGAACGGAATTTCGCTGAGCCGCGCCGCGATTTCACCGCGCGGATCGGCAATCGAGAGCGCCGCGGCCGTATCCCATGCGCTATGATGCAGGATCGCAAGACCGATCACGCCCAGGCGCGGCGAGCGCGCCACGCTGCCCAGGCGCCCCACTTCCTTACCTGCGAGCATCACCGCCGCTCCCGGTTCCGGCGCGCGCGCGCCGTCGATACGCAAGCCGTAAAGGCGTTTGCGCAAACCGCCGCGCGCGGTCGCCCGCTCGAGCGTCTCCTGTCCGAGGTAGCATCCCTTGTTGAACGAGATCGAACGGTCCAGGCGCGCCTCGAGCGCGATGGTTTTGTCGGCGGTATCGACGCCCACCAGCGCAAGTCCGTTCTCGACCCGAATCACTTCGAGCGCGCCCGGGCCGACGGCGCGAAAATCATCGCCGAGCGCGGTTATCCGCGCGATACTTGCCACGCTCTTGCCGGCCGGCATCAGAAGCGTAAACGCGCTCGAACCCAGGCGCGGCAGATTTCCCGCGAGCAGTTCGCCAAAGCGCGCAAAGCGCCACGGTTCGAGCGCCGACGCCTCGCCCGCAACCGCGCCCGCCGCAACGGCCGCGCGCGGGCCTTCGATATCCAGCACCGCCCTCTCGGGCAGCTCTTCGAACTCGACATCGTCGGCGACCAGCAGCTTTTCCAAATGGGGCCGCGCGCGAGTCCAGAGCGCTGAGTCAATATCGATCAGAATCGCGCCGGGCTCGATCCATGCGAAAAAATCCGCGATCAGATGCGCGTGCTCGGTCAGGAACAGCGCCGGCACGATCGACCCGGCGCGCGCGCCCCGCATATCGTTGCTGCTCATCCCGTGCAGGAACGCGGCCCGGTCCGCGCCGCTGACGCGCACCATCGAGCGCTCGCCGAGCGCGACTACGCCGGCGCCTTCGCGCAGCGCGCGGTAATCGCGGCTGTCTCGGGCCTCGCCCACAGGAGCCGCGGCGGTATCATTCGGGTCGGAATTTATCACTTTACGGACAGCGCCAATTCACGAGTGTCAGGAAGGATTTTACTAACAGATCGCCGCTCGGCGCCACAAGCCGGGGGAACTCGACGCGCCGATAGGCGGAAATCTGATTTCTTTTATGGGTGTCAGTTGGACTATAATTAGGCTATGAGGAGCCAGTGATGGGTGCGTTCCTTCTTGGTTTGATTATTGGCGTGGCGGGCGCGCTCGCGCTGTTCATCTATGACGAGGGCGAGTTGTTCCTGAAACTCGCGCATCAAATCAAGCAGACCGCCGGGCGATTCAAGCAATCGTCCTGAGACGATGCGAATTCTGTGCAATTTCCGCTTCATGCGCAATCCTGTGCGGGCGCGCATTAGCCGTGCGTCGCAGACGCTCGTGGTCCTGATGCTCGCCGCAATGATCGCGGCCGTGGCGCGCGCGGATACGCCGGCGGGGGTGGCCGCCGGACTCAGCGACGCGGCCTTTGCGATGCTCAACGCGATCGACGCCGACCCCAAGAGCGGGGGCGCGATGCTCGCGCCGGTGGCGAGTCTCGCCAGCGATGCGCAATCGCTCCAAAGCGCGCTCGAAAAGGACGACCGCTCGGCGGCGGGCCACGCGATGGCGGCGGTGGTGCGAGATCGCGATCAAATCGACGCGGCGCGGGCCGCCAAGGGCGCTCCTGCGCTGCCGCAGTGGAATTCGGTCAAAGGGCAGATCGCGGCGCTCGAGGCGCAGGTCACACCGGTAGCGGGTCCGATCGCGACGAGCGCTCCACCCCCGTCCAGTCCCGCGGCGCCGTCGGCGAGCCTTGCGCCAGAAGCGCCCAAGGCTCCGCAAGTGGTTATCAACTCGCGCTCGTTCTCCCAAGGCGCGGTACACGTGCGCGGCTTCTTCGAGGGCACCGATCTCAAGTCAGCGGGAATTTTCGACGGCTCGGCGCCGGTCAAGATGGTCAAGGTCAGCGACGTCAGCGGCGAGCAGCGGGTGAATTTCGATTTCGGGATTCAGGACCCGTCGCCGACCCAGACTATCGAGGTAACGGACGGACTCGGACGGGTCGCGCGGGCACAGGTCGCTCCCGACGCGGCGGCGCTGACGCATTCGCGCGACGGCCATGAAAAGATGATCGAGCTTGGCGGTAGCACGATGGATTCCGAGGCGGTCGCCTCGAGCGGCCCGGCCGCGGTTGCGTCCTCGCGCAACAACACCGAAGAGATTCCGCGCGCCGACGGCTCCGAGAGTGCCAGCGGCGCTCCGGGACGCAGACTTCCCGGAGGAGTCGAAGGCCCGCTTACGAATGTGCAGATCAACGTGCTCGGCGTGATGCCGAGTTCCTCGCAACCGGGCGGATATGAGGTAATCGGACAGATCACCGGCGCGGGAGTGCATCGCGCCGGCGTTTACGTCAACGGGCGCATGATGAAGCCGATTCCGATCGGCGCGGGCGGCTACAACTCGTTCGACGTTTCCTTTCAAATGCCTCCGGGTCAGCAGGCCACGATTCGCGCGTACGGACTGGGCCGCAATTTCGTCGAGGCGTCGGTCGATTCGAGCGGCACCGGGATGAGCACCGCCAGCGCACCGCCGCTGATGGTTCCGGGGATGAGTCCTTACGGATACCCGGCGTCGCCATATGGCTACGGCGGCGCCGCTCCATACGGCGCGCCAGTCTATTCGGGCGGATATCCTCCCGGTTACGGCGCTCCCGGTTACGGCGCTCCTGGTTACGGCGGATATCCCGGCTACGGCGCACCCGGCTACGGTTATCCGCCGGGCGCCGCGATGCCGTGGTACCGGCGCCTGATCCCGTAGCGCGCGGCGGGCGTCCTTGCCCCGATTGCCCGTGTTGGATAAGTTTTCGTCCTTAACCTTCGAGCCGAGAGTGCATCTACGATGTTGATTCAAGCGACGCAACTGCGCGCCGGGATGGTGGTCGAGTACAACAAGGACCTGTGGCGCGTGATGACCATCACGCACATCACGCCCGGCAACTGGCGCGGGATGGTCCAGACCAAGCTGCGCAATATCAAGACCGGATCCCAGACCGAGAACCGCTTCCGCTCTGAAGATCGCGTCGAGCGCATCATCCTGTCCCAGCTCAAGATGCAGTTCCTGTATCAGGACGGCGACGACTACCACTTCATGAATTCGGAGACTTACGACCAGATCACGATCCCCAAGGAGTTGATCGAGGACGTGGCCGGCTTTCTGACCCCCAATCTTGAAGTCGAGGTCGAGTTTCACGAAGCCACCCCGCTCAACGTCACGCTGCCCAAGACCGTCACCCTCAAGGTGACCGAGACGGACCCCGGCAATCGCAACGCCGCCGTCACCAACACGCTCAAGAACGCGACGCTCGAGACCGGGATGGTGATCCAGGTGCCACACTTCGTCAACGAGGGCGACACCATCACGATCAACACCGAGACCCACGAGTACCTGTCGCGCACCAAGTAGCAAACACTCGCAGCCGAACGCGGCTCAAGGAAAGCCGTGAACCGGTTTCAACGTCAGGTCCGAGAAAAGCGCGCGCCGCGGCCCGCACCGCAGGCGCTGCATTTTGGGCCGAACCAGTACATCGCGCAGACCCAGCCCGGCTTCGAGGCGATCGCCACCAGCGAAATCCTTTCCCGGGCGCCGCACGCGAGCGAAGTCGGACAGCGCATCGTTCCGGAGCGCTGCGGGATGGCGATCTTCTGCGCGCCGCATCCTGAGGCCTTGGTGCGCCTGCGATGCGCCGAAGACATCTTCGCGCTGGTCGGTTACCGCGCCGGCCCCGATCCCGAAGCCGTCACCCAGGACCGGATTCGCGCGGCCGCGCGCGAGGCGCCGCTGGTCGAAGCGGGGATAGCGGCTCGCGTGCGCTTCGACCCCAAGGCGCGCTCGGGGCGGCGGCTGCGCTACCGGGTGGTCGCGCGCCAGGCTGGAGAGCATGAGTTTCGCCGGGTGGATTTGCAGCACGCCGTTGAACGCGGAATCGGCGAGCGCACCGACCATACCTGGCGCCTCGACGACAACGATGCCGACGTCGAGTTCTGGGCCACGATGTTCGAGTCCGAACTGCTGCTGGCGGTCCGGCTCTCGAGCGAAGCGATGCGGCATCGCGATTACAAGGTCGCGCATCGGCCCGCGTCGCTGCGCCCGGCTGCGGCGGCGGCGCTCGGATGGCTTGCCGGGGCGGACGATAACGATATCGTGCTCGACCCGTTTTGCGGCGCGGGAACGATTCTGATCGAGCGCGCCAACCTGGGCCGATACGCGGAACTCATCGGCAGCGACCGCGACGCCGAAGCGATTTCCGCGGCGCGCATCAACGTTGGTCCGCGCTACAAGCCGATTCGCCTCGAGGGATGGGACGCGCGCGCGCTGCCGCTCGGCGACGCAAGCGTCACCAAGATCATCACCAATCTCCCGTGGGGAATCCGCTACGGCTCGCACGGCGAGAATCGCAAGCTCTATCCCGAGTGGATCGCGGAGTTCAACCGCGTGCTCGCTCCCGGAGGCCGGATGGTCCTGCTCTCGGCCGAGTGGGAACTGATGCGCGCGCTCTCGGCGCGGCGGCGCCTGCGGGTCGAAAAGGCGCGGCAAGTTGCAATCCTGGGCGCGCGCGCGTCGATCTTCATCTGCGCGAAAGCGTGAGAATTTGCGCGAAGCGCGGCAATGAACGCTCTCATTTCTTGAAAAAAATAAAAGCGGCGGTTGGCCGATGAAAGATACCGCCGAGGCCCCACTTGCACGCCGGCGGCCCTACTGGACAAAGAATTCCTTCACTAGGGCCGGCGCCTCGCCCGCATCTTTGAGTGTCGCGTAGGCAATGACCGGCGGGGTGCCACTGGCACACCGCCAGTCCTCCTAAGAAACAGGATTGAGAAGCGCCATCCCGAAGCAATCGTGATTGCTCGCGAGGGCGGGCGGACGAGCCGTCCGCCCCCACTGGCATATTGCTTCCTTTTGTCAGTGGCGGCCGACGGCTCGTCGGCCGGCTGGGCAGCAGAGGCGATGCGGGAGAGGCGAGCGAAACATCATCCCGCGCGAGGAACGCCCC
>Ga0307372_10001075_pt1 | contig 47630 bp, 40 predicted proteins | sample OX1MG_FD_202533 | JGI IMG/M metagenome (GOLD analysis project Ga0307372, IMG submission 202533) | Soil microbial communities from Risofladan, Vaasa, Finland - OX-1 | ecosystem: Environmental > Terrestrial > Soil > Coastal area > Acid sulfate soil | place: Finland: Risofladan, Vaasa | collected...
AGGATGTCCGGGTGATGGTCGGCCGCCTCGGCGATCGGCGCGATGCGGTTGATGAATCCAATCGCCGCCATGAAGTCCTTGAAGCGGAACTGTTTGCTGATGGCACGGTCGCCGTAGGTCCATCCGGCCAGCGCGCCGAGCCGCGCCGAAATTTCCGCTGCGCTGAGCTTCGCCATCGTGACCGCCCTCCCGGGAATCGCGCTTTCCGCTTCCATACTAAGACCCAGGCGGACGATCTTAAAGCGCTGCGATTACGCGTCGCCGGCGCGCTGTGCTATGTCAGAGAGCCAGAGGCAGCGGCGATGGCGAACAAGGTAGTCACCGACGAAGTCCGGGCTCAGATCGGAATCCAGGGCGAGGCCCGCACTTACGAAGTCGAGCGCGGCGCGATTCGCCGCTTTGCCGAGGCGGTAGGCGATCCCAATCCGCTTTTCAACGACGAGGTCGCGGCCCGCGACAGCCGCTTCGGCGGGATGATCGCGCCGCCGACCTTCTGCCGTTCGCTGGGCAGCGCGATACCGCAGGTCAAGCTCGACTTGCCGGGCTTCCGCGTGCTCGACGGCGGATCGGACTGGGAATATCGCGCGCCGATCCGGCCGGGCGACCGGATTACCGTGCAGTCCCGTATCGCCGATATCCGTGAGACCGCCGGGCGGCTCGGCCCGATGGTGTTCCTGGTCGTCGAGACCAGCTACACCAACCACTTCGGCCAGCTCTGCACGCGGCAGCGTTCGACGATAATCCGTTACTGAAGAGGTGCGAGCGACGATGGCCAGGCAGCGCTATTTCGAAGACCTCGAGGTCGGTTCCGAAGTGCCGGCGCTCGAGAAGGATCCGACCACCCAGCAGCTCGTCAAGTACGCCGGCGCATCGGGCGACTTCTACCAGATTCATTACGACAAGGATTTTGCGATCGCCAACAACCTCCCCGGCGTCATCCTCCACGGCGCGCTCAAAAACGGCTTCCTCGGCCAGCTGATGACCGATTTCGCCGGCGACGGCGGATGGCTCCGCAAACTTTCCGTCCAGTACCGCGGCATGGACGTGCCGGGGGTGAAGCTTGTCGCGCGCGGCAAGGTGGTCAAGAAATACGTCGAGGGCGGCGAGCATCTGGTCGATTGCGAAATCTGGATCGAGAACGCCAAGGGCGAGAAAACCACGCCCGGCTCGGCGACCGTCGTCCTGCCTTCGCGCAGCGCGTCCTGAGGTTCTCACGATGCCCGTACGGCGGCAGTACGCGCCGGCTTCCGTGGAGTCCGAGGATATTCGCCTGGGACGGGTCGAGCTGCATTACACCAAGGTGCTGACGCGCCTGATGGCGGCGCACGCGCTGGCCGAGAAGCTGACCGCGGCCGGCTATGAACGGATGCTGGCGACGGTCGACGATCCGGAGCTGCGCCCGACGATCGAGAAGAACTTGGCCGAAGAGCGCCGCCACGCCCGACTGATCTACGACGCGCTGGCCGAAATCGGCGTCAGCGAAGCGCAGGCCGATCGGCTGATGGTCACGGTCGCAAAAAGTCCCTCGTTCGCCGCCCCGCGCTGGTTCGCCGAGCAGGCCCAGGGCGAACTCGACCTGGTGATGGGCAGTATCAGCCTCGACGCGACCGGGATGCTGATGATCGGGGTCAACTATCGCGAGTCCAGCTACGCGCCGCATGCCCGTGCGTCCGAGGTGATTCTCGAAGAGGAGGCCGAGCACGAAAGCTTCGGCCTGGGCCAACTCGGCCGCGCCATCGAGCGCTTCGGCGCCGCGCGCGTGGCCGGGGCGCTGCGCGAATGGCTGCCGCGGGCGGTCAATTTCTTCGGTCCGCCGGGCAGCGGCTTCACTTTCGATTGTCTGACCTATGGACTGAAGGCGCGCGATAACCAGGAACTCGCTGAGCTTTTTCAGGCCCTGCTCGAGCGCCGCCTCGAACAGTTGGGGATGAAATTACCGGTCCTGACCGGTCGTTATCCGTACCAGATTGCCTGAGCCGCGGACTCGCCGCCGCCCCGATCTATCGCCATACCAGGCGTCGCGCCATACCGGGCGTCGCTATGTGTGGCTACGTGCACCATGCGAGCCAGTGGCCGCGATCTCGCGGCCCTTGGCGGCGGCCTCGCGCGCAGTCTAAACTAGGGGATCGGCTTGCCGGGGGGATTCGCAAGCCTGTTTTTTGTTCAATGCCCGCCTGGCCGTATGAATTTTGATGCGCCGGGCCTCGTCATTATTTTTTGAGGATCGAGGCGCGGACAGTTGAGGTCCGGCTCGGCTTCCGGAGGGAATTGGGTGAGTAAGCGAACCAGGAACTTTATCGTTGCGGCGTTGGCCGCCGGCATCCTGTTGATCGTCGCCGCGGTCGTGATCGGCCGTGTGACGACGGTCCAGACCGGGATGCCCGCGGTCAACAAGCTGGTCGCCGAGGGCAAGCTGCCCGGCGCTGTCCGCTCCCTCCAGGCCACCTACCACTTCGACAATCCCCGGGGTCTGTCCGCGCTCCATCAATTCTCCTTGCTGGTGTTGCGGCAGGCGCTCAATCAGAAGGATCCGTTCGAGCGATGCTACGTGGCGACCGCGCTGGCCGGCTATAACGATTGGAGCGGACGCGCGGCGATCGACAAGGCCCTCAACTCATCCAACTTCCTGGTGCAGAAGGCGGCCGTCGAGGGCTTGGCCGCCGCCGACAGTCCCCAGGCGATCGATATTCTTACCCGCTTCTACCATGGCAGCGGACAGGACGGACGCCTGATGGCGGTGCAGGGACTGTCCGAGGTCACCACCCCGGCGGTGCTGCCGATCCTGCTGGAAGCGGCGCAGAACAAGGACACCAATCTCACCGTGTGGAGCGTCAACGGCCTGGGCCATCTCGGCGACCGCGCGGCCCTGCCGTACCTGCATTCCCTGCTCGAGAAGGCGACCGATCCGATGGTGCGCATCGAGACCGCCCACTCGATAATCCTGCTCGGCGAAAAATCCCCGGAACTGGTGGCGATTATCGAGCAGGGCCTCAAAACCAATAACGTGCAGCAGGGCGCCGAGGCAGCGCTCGATCTCGGCGACGTGCACGACCCCTCGGTCATTCCGATTCTCAGGCAGACCGCCTTGAGCGACAAGGTCAATCCGCGCGTGCGAATGGCCGCCGCCGTCGCGCTGACCAACTACGGCAACAGCGACGGGTTGCCGCTGCTGAAGACCGCGCTGGTCGATGACAGCTACGGCCGCTATTTGCCGCCGCTGCTCGACCATCTCGACTTCAAGCTCGGCCGGCCGGTGCTGGTCGGCGCGCTCAGGTCGAGCAACCAGGTGCTGCGGCTGGCGGCGATTGAGGCGATCGGCCGCGACGGCGGCGACCCCGAGATCGTGCTGCTCAAGGAAGCCAGCACCCGGACCGACGATCCGATGGAGATCGCGCAGGTCGCCTGGTCGCTCGGCCATATCGGTCGTCGGAGCTCCATCCCGGTGCTGCTCACCATGATCCAGAATCCGCAGCCCCAGGTGCGCGACACTGCCGCCGACTCGCTGGGCCATGCGGTCGAGCACATAACCGCGCATTCGGCCAAAGCGCACTAAGCGACGATTCGGCCGGACTCGAACCACCCGATGGGTTCCCAGCATCCCGGCGGCGAAGCGGCTGACCGCGGGACGCGTCGGATCGTCTCGCTGCTGCCGAGCGCAACCGAAATTGTCTGTGCGCTCGGCCTCGAGCGCGAACTGGTCGGACGCTCGCACGAATGCGATTACCCGCCGCCGGTCGAGCGGCTTCCGGCGCTGACCGCGCCGCGCTTTGATCCCGCCGGCACCAGCCTCGAAATCGACCGGCGCGTGCGCGCGATCGTCAGCGAAGCGCTCTCGGTCTACCGGGTCGACGCCGAGCGTCTGCGGGCGCTCGCGCCCGGCTATATCGTCACGCAATCGCAATGCGAAGTCTGTGCGGTCAGCGAAAGCGACGTCGAGCGGGCGGTTGCCGAGTGGACCGGGACGCAACCCAAAGTGGTATCGCTCAAGGCCACCGATCTCGACGGAGTCTGGATCGATATCGAACGCGTAGGCGCGGCGCTGGGCCTTGCTTCCCGCGGCGCCGACGTTGCGCAGGCGCTTCGGGAGCGGGTCGGCGCGATTCGCGAACGCGCGGCAGGCGCCGGCTATCGGCCCGGCGTCGCCTGTATCGAATGGATCGAGCCGCTGATGGCGGCGGGAAACTGGATGCCCGAGATGGTTGCGATCGCGGGCGGGCACGACCTGTTCGGAACCAGCGGCGCACACTCGCCCGCCATCACGTTCGACGCGCTGCACGCGATGAATCCCGAGATCATCCTGATTGCGCCGTGCGGCTTCCCGATCGATCGCTCGCTCGCCGAGCTACCGCTCCTGAGAAGCGATCCGCGCTGGAACGAGCTCGAAGCGGTGGCCAGCGGGCGGGTCTTCGTCGCCGACGGCAATCAGTACTTCAATCGCCCCGGCCCGCGCATCGCGGAGTCGATCGAGATCCTGGCCGAGATAATCCATCCGACCATCTTCCATTTCGGCCACGAAGAGCGCGGCTGGCAGCGCCTGTGAGCTAGCGCGCTGTTTCGCAAGTAACCTGCCTCAACGCTCCGCAAGGATCGGGCTTCTTCGGCGGCGCCTCAGAATGACAGAAACGCCGCCGCTGTTTGTCATTCTGAGCGGAGGCTGCCGGAGCCAAGCATGCCCTGAGTCCGCTCGAAGGGAATCCCCCGCGCGATGACTTGATAAACTTGTCTGTGGGACCTGACGCTAGCTGCCGGCGGCAAGGTAGCTCATCCCGGTGCGCGGCGGAGTGAGCGCGATCTTGAACGCGTCGAGCAGCGGGCGGTTGTCGCACAGGTAGTCGGTCATCAGGAAGGCGGCCGCGTCGCGCGAAAAGATTTGCGCCGGGATGGCCTCGGCGAGCGCGCCGATCGCTCTGACCAGGGCGCCCGGCGCGTGGACGATAACCCGCCGATGGCCGGTTATCTCCATCAGCAGCTTTGCGAGATCGTCCAGGCTCATGGTCTCGGGGCCGGCGATCTCGAAGACCCCGTTGTGGCGCTCCTCCAGCGCCCGCACCACGCACTCCGCCAGGTCGTCGACCATCAGCGGTTGCACGCGCTGGCGTCCGTCGCCGGGAATCACGCACAGCGGCGACAGGCGCAGCATCTGCGCGAACATCGCGATCACCCGATCGCCCGGCCCGTAGGCCAGCGAGGGGCGGAAGATCGTGAATGGGATGCCCGAGTTGCGCAGCGCGCTCTCGGCGCGGCCCTTGGCGCGGAAGGCCGGATGCGCGGCGGTGGGGCTGGCTGAAGCGCCGCTGATGTAAACGAAGCGGGTGACGCTGCGATGGTCGGCCATCTCGATCAGCGCGCAGGTGCCGCCGTAGTCGACCCGCTCGAAGGTCAGCCCGCGGCGCGGATTCTCGACCGGGTAGCCGTCGAACTGGGCGGCGTTGATAATCGCGCCAACCCCCGCCAGCGGCACGCGCAGCGAACGCGGGTCGGTCAGGTCGGACCGAAAGAACTCGATATTGGAGGAGCCGAAGCGCTGCTGGGCACGGTCCGGATTGCGCGTCAGGAGGCGGACCGGAAAGCCCGCGCCCAGGAGCCGCCGTACGATCGCGCCGCCGATAAAGCCCGAGCCTCCGGCGATCGCGACGATCATGTCACGCGATGGCATGTGATCGGAGCCCCTCCGTTGCGTTATCTTTAGCTCCGATGGCCCGTCAGCCGCAAACGCGCCCTCAGCGTATCAAGCTGGCGCGGGGTGAACGCCCGTCGGTCGGTACCAATCAGGCGTCGCGCCAGCCGGGATCGAACGGCGCGCGGGGCACGAAACGGCCGCGGCCCGGCGCCGCATGCGGCTTGCGATGGTCAACGATTACCTCGCCACGCGAAAGCGTGGTGCGCGGCCAGCCCCTGACCTCCACCCCTTCGAACGGATCGTAGTCCGATCCGGAATGCATCTCGGGCTGATGCACGACCACGGTCTGATGCGGATCGAAAATCACCAGGTCGGCGTCGGCGCCCCGCGCGATTACGCCCTTGCGCGGATAGAGCCCGAAAATTTTGGCCGGGTTGGTCGCCACCAGCTCGACCATCCGCTCGATCGAAATCCGCCCGCTCACGACCCCTTCCGAGTAGAGCATCGGCACCAGGGTTTCGAGGTTCGCCATGCCGGGAATCAGACGCGTGAAGTTTTCCGCGGCGCGCTTCTCCTTGAGCGTCCAGCTGCAGTGATCGGTCGCGACCACGTCGATAGTGCCGTCGGCGAGCCCTCGCCAGAGCGCGTCGCGATCGGCCCCGGTACGCAGCGGTGGATGGCCGACGAAGCGCACGCCGTCGGGCTGCCGCAACAGCTCCTCGGTCAGATAGAGGTAGATGGGGCGGGTTTCGGCCAGCACCGTGCGGCCGGCTTCGCGCGCGCGGCGAATCTCATCGAGCGCGGCCGCGCTCGACAGATGGACGAAATAGGTGGCCGCGCCGGTCAGCTCCGCCATCCCGAGCGCCCGTGACACGGCCGCCGCCTCGGAAAGCGGGGGGCGGCTGTCGGCGAAGTATTGAGCCGCGGTCTTGCCCTGATCGATCAAACGCTGGGTGCAGAAATTGATGATGTTCTCGTCTTCGGCATGCACCGTCATCAGGCCGCCGTTTTGCGCCGCGGCGGCAAAGAGCTTGAGGAAGTCGCGCGCCCGCTCCTCGAAGCGGCGCATCATGAAGACCTTGAAACTCGGGCATCCGCGATCGACCGCGCGCGGCAGCTCCTCGATCGCGGCCGCCGACGGATCGATCACCGCGATGTGGAGGCCGTAATCGATTACCGCGCGCTGGTGCGCCTTTTCCTGCCACGCCCCAATCGCCTCGACCAGCGACCCGCCGGGACGCTGGAAGGCGTAGTCGATAATCGTGGTGACGCCGCCGGCCGCGGCCGCAACCGTGCCGCTGTGGAAATCGTCGGCACTGCGCGCGCCATGCATCTGCGCGTCGAGATGGGTGTGCGGGTCAACGGCCCCCGGCAGCACCAGCATCCCGCTCGCGTCGATGGTGCGGGTGGCGGCCTCGAGCCCTCCGGGCGCGGCGATCGTGACGATTCTGCCGTCGCTGATTCCGAGGTCGGCCGCAGCGACCTTGCCGGGGGTTACGGCGCTGCCACCCACGATCGCAAGGTCGAGCATCGGAAGCCCTCCGGCCGGGCGGATCTATCCGCGTTTGTGGCGAACCTGGTGCAGACGGGGAAGATGCTCGGCGGTCTCGACCATCGGCGTGAGCTGGAAGCGCGAGACCTCGGGATGGCAGTTGATACGCACCCGCAGCCAGTAAGTGCCGAGCCCGCGATTGGTATAGATATGGAAATCGCCGTAGCGGTTAAGCCCGGCGTAGAACTTCCGCCCGATTCTGAGCATCGACTTGATCGGCGAGCCATAGAGCGGAATTCGCACCACCCCGCCGTGGGTATGCCCCGACAGCATCACGCCCGGCCGCAGATGGCGCGTGTAGAGCGCGGTGTCCGGATTATGGGCGAGGACCAGCGTGCAGTCGTCGGGCTTGACGCGGCTGAACGAGCGCTGCGGGTCGGCCTGACGGGCCCACAGGTCGTCGATGCCGACGATCGTCAGGCGCGAGCCGCGCAGCTCTACCGCGCGGCTTTCGTTCGACAGCGTGTTTACTCCGGCGGCGCGCAGCGCTTCGTCGATACGGTCGAACGAGGCCCAGTGGTCGTGGTTGCCGGCGATCGCGAACGTACCGATGCCCGGGTTGATCTCGGCCAGCGCGCGGCGAAACGGCACCAGGTAATGCTGGCGAGTCTGCGGGGTCGAGAAGTAATCGCCGGTCAGGAACACCAGGTCGGGCCGCTGGCGGTTGATCGCCTTGACGGCCAACTCCAGCCGCTCGAGGTCCTCGTCGCGGTCGACATGCAGGTCGCTTATCTGGCAGGCAACCACGCCCTTGAGTGCCGGCGGCAGCCCGCGCACCGGCAGGGCGATACCCTCGACGTCGATCGCATCGATCGTGCGCCGCCACATCTGATGAATCGGACGCAACGCCAGCGGCGGCTTGCGCTTGGCGCGGATGCCACGTTTGCGCTGACGGGGGCGCGGATGCGAAGCGGCCTTCAGAAGTTCGGGGACACTCATCGAATAATAGATCTTATAGTAGTTCCTAGAATATTTCGAGCAGTTGAAGGAAGCTCGCCAGCTCGATCAGACGCTCGGTGCGATCGAGTTCATCGTGGTCATGCTCCCAGGCTTCAGGCTGCGGGATATAGACCGCGCCCAGCCCGGCGCGCAGGGCGGGATTGATATCCGAGCGCGGGCTGTTGCCGATCATGTAGCTCGCCCGCGGATCGAGCGCGGCGGCTTCGACCAGCTGCAGGTAGGCGGCGACGTCCTTCTCGGCCGGCACCTCGACGCGGCTGAACAGCGGCGCCAGTCCCGAGCGCCGGAGCTTATCCAGCTGCTCGTTACGTTGGCCTTTGGTGAACAGCAGCAGGCGATGGCGGGTGGCGAGGATCGCCAGCGTTTCGCCTACCCCGGGTATCAGTTCGCAATCGCGGGCGATGAAGCGCGCGCCGATTTCGTCGACCACCGGACGCATCCGCGCGGCGGTCGCCGGCGGCACCAGCAGATCGAGCGCCAGATGCATCGCGCGCACGTAGGGGCCGCGTCCGTAGCCGTGAGAGCGGATTACCTCGAGCTCGAAACGGCGCACCGCCGGACGCACCGCGCGCGGGTCGATTTCCACTCCCTGCGCGGCCATCGCCGCGGCAAATTCGCGCTCGACTTCGCGGAAATGCAGGTTGGAGTGCCACAGCGTGTCGTCGGCGTCGAAGATCAGATTCAGCTTGTCGCCTCTGGTCGCGGCCATCACGCTCACCTCGGCGCCGGCAGGACCGCGATCGCGCCGGTCGCGGGATTGCGCCCGACGTAGACCTCGGTCTCGTAGACCGCGCGCAGATTGTCGGCCGTCAGCACCTCCTCGGGGGTGCCGGTGGCGACGGCGCGGCCCTCCTTGAGCAGCATCACGCGGTCGGCCCACACCGCCGCGACGTTGAGATCGTGCAGCGTCGCCACCACCGCCATCTGGCGACTTAGGCTGAGCTCGCGCATGCGGCCGAAGATCTCGGCGACGTGGCGGAGGTCGAGGAAGGCGGTGGGCTCGTCGAGCAGCGCGATAGCCGGCTCCTGGGCGAGGGCGCGCGCCAGGAAGACCCGCTTGCGCTCGCCGCCCGAGAGCTCCTGGATGCGGCGCTCGGCGAGGCTCAGCAGGTCGAAGCGCTCGAGCGCCTCGCAGGCGATCGCGAGGTCGCGCGCGCTTTCGAGATGGAAGGGGCCGAGATGCGGCGCGCGGCCCATCAGCACCACCTCGAGCACGGTGAAGCCGAAGGCGACGCTGTTTTCCTGCGCGACGGTCGCGATCTTGCGCGCCAGCGCACGCCGTTCGTAGCCGTCAAGCGCGCGGCCGCCGAGCTCAACCACGCCGCTCCACGGCTTCATGGTGCCGGCCAGCAGCCGCAGCAGGGTCGATTTGCCGGCCCCGTTGGGTCCGACGATCGCCAGCAGCTCGCCCGCCCGCAGTTCCAGCGCGACCCCGCTCAACACCGCGATCGCGCCGTAGCCGGCGACCAGGTCGCGCGCGCTTAGCACCGGAGCGCCGTGGGCGGCCGCAGTTTCATTCATAGCGTGATCGCCTTGCGCCCCTCGCGCCGCAGCATGTAGACGAAAAACGGACCGCCGCACAGCGCGGTTATCGCGCCGACCGGAATCTCGGCCGGAGCGATTACGGTGCGCGCCACCAGGTCGGACAAGACCAGGAACGCCGCGCCGCCGAGTACCGAGGCCGGAATCAGCAGGCGATGGTCCGAACCGAGCGCGAGCCGCAGCATGTGCGGCACGATCAAACCGACGAACGAGATTATCCCGCTCACCGAAACCGCCGCCCCGATCATCACCGAGGTTGCCACGAACACCATCCGCCGCAGCCGGCCGACGTCGACCCCGAGTTCGGCCGCCGCGTCGTCGCCAAGGCTCAGCAGATTCATGTCGCGCGCGCCGGCCAGCAGCACCATCAGGCCCGCCAGTCCGAAGCCGCCGACCAGCGCGATCTCGCTCCAGCTCGGCGACGCCAGGCTGCCCATCAGCCAGAACAGGATCGAGTGGGTGTAGTAGAAGTTGACCACGCTGTTGACCAGCATGATCGCCGCGCCCCAGAAGGCGTTCAGGATCACACCGATCAACAGCAGCGTGAAGGGCTCGAGCTCGCCGCGCACCTCCGACAGGCGATAGACCAGCAGCGTCGATCCGAGCGCCGCGGCGAAGGCGCATAGCGGCACGATTTCGGCCGACCCGGCCCATCGCCAGGTCACGATCAAGGCCAGGATCGCGCCCAACGCGCCGCCGCCGGAGATCCCCAGGATGCCGCCCTCGGCCAGCGGATTGCGCACCAGCGCCTGCAGCGCCGCGCCGACCACCGCCAGGATGGCGCCGACGATCGCGCCCATCAGCACCCGTGGCATCCGCGCGACGAACAGGATCGCATGATCCGGACTGGCCGAATCGGTAAGCGCGCGCATCAGGCTGATATGCACGCTGCCGACGGCGCACGCCCCGATCAGGATAGCGACCGTCGCCGCCGTCAGGACCCCGAGCGTCGCGACCATCCGGGTACGCGTCAGATGCGAGGCGGCAAGACTTTCGGGCGGCTCGGGCAGCGGCCGCGGTTGCGGGCGCGGCGCGCCGGTATCCACGGCGGAGGCGGTCTTCATCGCGGCGCCATCGCGGCCTTGAACGCCGCCTGCGGGGCGAAGGCCTCGGGATGGATCCGGGCGGCGATAATCGCCAGCGACTTGGCGATGCGTGGTCCCGGATGGAGCGTCGGATCCTGCGGGTAGCCGTAGATGCGGCCGTCACGCACCGCCGGAATCGAGGGATAGCTCTTCCAAAAATCCGGCATCGAGGCCTGGTCGCTGCCCATCTGGCCGTCGAGAATCACTTCGGGCTTCATCGCGATGATGTACTCGATACTGAGCCGTGGCCAGCTCTCGGCCGCACCGTCGGCGATATTGATACCGCCGGCGAGCCGTATCAACTGGTCAAGGTAGCTGCCCGGGCCGACCGCGACCATCGGCTGATGCCCCACCACCATCAGCACCCGGCGCGGCTTGAGGCCGGCAACGCGCGCGCGGGTCGCGGCGACCTGCCGGCTGACGGCGGCCGCCAGCTGCCGGGCCGCCTGCTCGCGGCCGGTCAGCACGCCGACTCGCTCGATACCGTGCTCGATTTCCGCGATCGAGTTGTCGGCCACGGTCGCGGTCCGGTAGCCCATCGCATGAAGCGCTGAAATCTCGCGCTGGTTGGACGAGATATCGGCGCCGATAATCAAGCTCGGCGTCAGTGCGATTATCTGCTCCACGTCGGGCGTCAGGAACGAGCCGACCCGCGGCAGTTTTTGCGCTGCCGGCGGATAATCGCAATAGTCCGAGACCCCGACCAGCTCCGAGCCCGCGCCGAGCGCGAAGATGGTCTCGGTGACGGCCGGCGCCAGCGACACGATGCGCGGCGTCGTCGCGCCGGCATGCACGCTTCCGGGGACGAGTATCGCCGCACACAACAGCGCTGCCGCAATCGTTCGGGCCACCTGTTGAGGCTAGCGCAACCCGGCCGGTCCGGTAAGCTTTCGCCGCGCGGCCGCGCCGACGCATTGAAACCGCCCGCCCGGCTCGGTTACTTTCGAGCAACCAAGGAGCGCTGCCAATAGTGCTGAAAATCGCCGTCTGCATCAAACAGATCCCGCTGGTCGAGGACGCCAACTTCGATCCGGCCACCAAGACCATCAAACGCGACGGCCCGGCCGTCATCAGCTCGTTCGACTTGCGGGCGATCTCGCTGGCGATGACGCTCAAGGCGAAGACCGAGGTCGAGAGCACGGTTATCACCATGGGACCGCCGCAGGCGCGCGGCGCGATCGAGGAGGCGCTGGCGATGGGGATGGACCGCGGCGTCCATCTCGAGGATCGCGCCTTCGCCGGCGCCGACACGCTGGCGACTGCGCGGGCGCTGGCGCTGTGGCTCAAGCGCGAGCCGTTCGACCTGGTGCTGATGGGCAAGTACACGCTCGACGCCGAGACCGGCCAGGTCGGGCCGGAGGTCGCCGAGCTGCTCGGTATCGCGCAGATAACCGGCGCGCGCAAGCTCGAGCTTGACGGCGGCACGCTCAAGGCCGAACGCGAGAGCGACGAGGGATGGGAAGAGATCGAATGTACGATGCCGGCGCTGGTGACCTGCGCCGAGCGCTTGGCCGCGCCGATCCGGGTCAAGCCGGCGGAACGCGAGGCGGCCAAGGGCCGGCCGATCCTGACCGTGCGGGCGTCCGAGCTCGACCCCGATCCCAAGCAATTCGGCTTCGCCGGCTCACCGACCGTGGTTCATGACCTGTTCGTGCAGGAGACGCCGAAGACCGTTTGCCGCTTTATCGACGCCAGCGACCCGGCGCGCGCATGCCGCGAGCTGATCGACGCGCTCGATGCGGCCGGCGCGCTCTCCGCCGATGACAAGCCGCGCCGCCCGGTCGCAGCCGGCGTCCGCACTGCGAGCCGCGGCAAGGACCTGTGGGTCGCGTGCGAAACCAACCTGGAGGGCGAAGTGACGCGCGGCAGCCTCGAGCTGTTGTCGCGCGGCGATCAACTCGCCGGAGAGCTCGGCGGCGCGCTGGTCGCGGTCGGCTTCCCGGGCACGATCGCGCGCCATGCCGCGCTGCTGGCCGGCTACGGCGCCGACCATGTGATCGCGATCGAATCGCCCGAACTAATCTCCTATACGCCGGAAGCCACGGCCGAAGCCTTCGCGACGCTAATCCGCGAGCGCCAGCCGTGGGGAGTGCTGCTCTCGGCCAGCGAGCGCGGACGCGATTGGGGGCCGCGGCTCGCCGCGCGGCTGGGGCTGGGACTCACCGGCGACGCGGTCGGAATCGAACTCGACCAGGAGCGGCGGATGGTGGCGCTCAAGCCGGCCTTCGGCGGCAATATCATCGCGCCCATCCTGTCGAGCACCTACCCGCAGATGGCGACGGTGCGGTCCGGGATGCTGGAGCTCGCCAAGCCGTCGAGCGCGCGCACGGCCACCGTCGAGCTGGTGCGGCCGCCGCTCGCCGCGCCGCGCAGCCGGCTTATCAAGGAGCATTCGAATCTCGACCCGTCGCTGCATCCGCTGGAAGGCGCCGAGGTGGTGGTCGGCGTCGGGATCGGCGTCAACACGCCCGAGGGCATCGAGCTGTGCAAGGAGTTGGCGCGGGTGACCGGGGCCGGGATGTGCGCGACGCGCCGCGTCACCGACCAGGGTTTGATGCCGCGGCAGTTGCAGGTCGGGCTGACCGGCAAGGCGATCGACGCGCGGCTCTATTTCGCGATTGCGATTCGCGGCCAGCCGAACCATACGGTGGGAATCAAGCGGGCACGCACCATCGTCGCGATCAACAAGGAGCAGGAGGCGGTGATCTTCGAGCGCGCGAGCTTCGGACTGGTCGGCGATTTCAACCTGCTAGTGCCGGCGCTGACCGACGCCTTCCGGCTCCGGCTCGGGGTCTAGGCCGAGCCGGACGAGGGCGGCGAATCAGCGTCCCGAACCGATCAGCATGACGGTTTGCGGGCCGTTGCTGGCATCGTCATTCAATATCAGCGAACCGTCGTCGGAGCCCGCTAACGAGGGGGTGAACCTGACGGTCAAATGGCACTTGCGTTGCGGCGCGATCAGCGAGCCGCAGCCATTGATGACCGAGTAATCGGGGTTAGTTGAGTTAACGCTGGCGATCGTTATCGGGTAGACACTTTGATTGACGACTTTGATCTTCTTGGCCGGCCCGGATGAATTTTGGGCGCGCGTGCCGAAAGGCTTGCTGAGCGGCACCTTCAGATTGGCGGCGGGCACCTGGCAAGGATTGTTGCCCAGGGCGTTCTGATAGTCGTAGTAGCTGGTAGACGAACTGCCGAGGTCGGGATAGACGAGCGGCAGGAGGCTGCCGTACTCGGCGGTCGAGGTGCCGCCAAAGATGTCCTGTACATGGGGAAGCTGCGCGCCGCCTAACCCCCATTGGCACAGCCCCTTGACGCTTACGGTCGAAAAGATCGGATAGAAGTTGGCGCCCGGCGGCGGATTCGTGCAGCCGCTGCCGGTGTCAGTGTTGCATACGGCAGGGTTTTCGATAATCGGCAGGTCGGTCTCCATCGCCGCCGAGCTGTAATTCTGCAGCGTGCCGCCATCCGCCGCCAACAGCGGGCTGGTAAACAGGATCGGTCGCGGATGCTTGGTGCGATCGGTCGCCGGATTGCTACCCGGCCAAACCGATTGATAGCAGGCTCCATCGAAGTCCGCGTCCGTGTAGGTGCAGCCGCCGACCTTCACGCGGGTCGAATCCGAGCCGTTGAAACAATAGACATCATCGACGAAGTCAGAGTCGCCGCCGCTCAGGCATTCGCCGAAATTCGGATCGGCCGACGCACACGGTTCCCAATGGCCAATTTCGTCGGCGAAGGCGACGTTGTATGAATGCGCCGCCCAGGGCACCCGCGTATGCGGGCCCGAAGTCGCGTACATCGGATGGAACGCGTAGTCCTGGCTGGTGCAGGTCCCTGCGCTCGGATTGAAAATCACCTGCCGGAAACCGTTGGCGATACTGGCCGTCATCGATCCGGTCTTATGCGATGTCAGATCGTAGATCACGACCTGGAAGCCGGCACTGGTGTCGTGCAGGTCGACGATCAGATTGTCGCCCGGCTTCATCAGCAGGTCGGTACTCAGGTTGGGTACGAAGTGCGCATTGTTCAGCGGATCGCCCGCGCTGTCGGCGACGCCGCTCTTGGTGATGAAGGCGAAATTGACCGGTTCCAGCCCGACCGTATTCTGACAGGCAGCGTTGTTGTAGAGCCCGTTATTCGGATCGATACTGAGGCTGTCGATATTCAGCGCCGCGCACCAATGCCTGCCGTCGCATGAATTACCGCCGTTCGCCCAACTTACCCATCCCGGCGGATAAAACTGCATCTCCATGAAGGCGGCGCCGGGATGCTTGCCGATGTAGCTCGATGAACCCGAATTGGCGTCGTCGAAGATATTGGTGTCGCTGTCGGCGGTGCAGGTGCCGCTATACTCGGGGTAGGACTGCGTATCGCACATCGCCATCCCGAACCAGAACGCCGGATGGAGCTGGAAGTTGAAGGTGCCGCCGGCCCCGTTCTGCTTCGGCAAAACCGGGGGATCCTTCGGCAGCTTCAGCTCATAGATGGAATGGTTTCCCGCGCCCGGCGTGGTCGAGTAGAACAGCAGCGAAGGCTCATCATGGCCGATATAGTGTCCCTGATAGGTGGGCGGCTGGGCGTCGGCGCACAGGCCGGGATGCGCGACGCAGAATGGCGGCGGGCTGTACCAAACCGCCGAGCTCGAATTACCGGCGGCGGACGAGTTGGCCGCCATCGCCGGTATCGACATGGCGAGCATCAGCAGACTGACCGCGACATACCTCAACCACACCGAAGCTGAATTGCTCAAAAGCGTCCCCTCCAGCTGAGCGCGATCCCAATCCATTGCAGAATTTATGCAGCTTCGTAGATCCGGGCAATACTCTGAGTGAAATAGCTAGACTCCACCTATTTCTGGCCGTCGAAGATTTCCGGCTGCGCGGCGACGTCGCCGGCGGCCTCGAAGGTATCGACGGGAAACAGTCCGGGACGCTCGGCGAAGGGGCGGAACTTTTCGTAGAGATCGGCGAGCTTGGCCTGGTAGTACTCGACGTTCTCGTCGGCGCTGGCCGGATCGTAGTCGGACACCATCCGGGCGGCCGCGTTGACCTTGACCTTGGTGCCGTGGCCGCTGACGTAGTAGGAAACCTGGTCGCCGCTCTGGTAGGGGCGCTCGGCGCGCAACGCGAGCTCGTAGGCGGCGGCGGGATTGCGGCGCTTGGCGGCGATCTTCTGGCGATAGACCTCGAGCGAGTCCTGCAGCGTCTCGGTCTTCATCAGGTCGACGATCCCGAACTGATGATGTTCGATCTTGCGGCGGTACTCCTCGTAGAGCGGCGGAATCTCGGCGCCCCGCGCGGAGAGCAGCAGGCGGAAGAAATCCTCGATGAAGCGGCGCTGGAAACGTTCCAGCCCGCGCGAGCGCAGGCCCGAGCCGCGAATCGTGGTCGCGCCGCTCTCGTCGAGCAGGACGTAATTCTTGATCTTGTAGGAGAACATCGCCGGGTAGCGGCCGTCGATCTCGAGCCGGATTCCGGCCGGCATCGCCGCCGCGACTTTTTCGAGCAGGGCTTCGGCTGCGCCCGCGTCATCGAGCGCGAATGGCGCGACGAAGTAGATTCCGTCGGTATCGCATTCGATAACCTGCGCGCCGTTGCCCTCGAGCACGCCGATCGCCTTGCGGATCAGGTCGCGGCCGGCGCGAGTGACGTTATTGGCCGCCACGAAGTCGTTGAAATGGCCGAGCGCGAAGCCCAGGTAGCCATAAAACGAATTGATCAGAATCTTGAAAGTCTGTTGCATCGCGTCGAGGTTGGAGCGCTCGGCGCCGGCGGTTTCGGCGGCCGCGTTCTTGGCCTGGATACGGAAGCTGCGCAGGTCGCCCAGCATCTTGAGGAACACCCCCAGCCGATCGCTCTGCGGCGCGTGCCGATGCTCGAGCATCAGCGACGGGTAGAGCGAGGTCACGTCGCAATGGAGCACGTTGCGCGCCGTGCCGCGGCGGCGCATCTCGGTATGGCCGCCGATCACCTCGGCGGGCTCGGCGGGGGTAGGAATCGAGTGGCGCGCGGCCAGGTAGTTGCGGATCAGCAGGGCATCGATGCGGGTGGCGTTGCCGCGCAGCACCACGTTCTGAAACGAATAGGGAAAAATCTGGGCCTGGATGAAATAGCTCGGCGCGAGCATCGCCGCCAGCGCCCCGGCCTCGCGCGCATCCGCCAGCGCCGAGCGCATCAGCAGCGCCGGTTCGCGATCGAAGTAATGGCTCATGCGGGTGGGGTCGAGATAGACGCGATCCGGACCGGCGAGGTGGAAATGCTCGGCCAGCTCGCGCAGCCCGAAGCCCTCAAGCTCGCGGCTCGCGACATCATAAAATTGCGCCAGTATCCAGGTGTCGATTACCGAGCGGCCGTAGATTTCGTAGCGCCGGTAGGCGATCGCGCGCTCGGCTATCTGCAGGCGCGAGGCGCGGGCCCGCAGCACGCTGCCGTCGCGGCCGAGCGTCAGCTTGAGCTTGTGGCGGCGGGCGCGATGCTCGAGGTACTCGAGATCGAAGCGGAACAGGTTATGGCCCTCGATCACGTCGGGGTCGCGCTCGCCGACGATTCGCACCAGCTCCTCGAGCATCGCCCGCTCGTCCATCGCATGGCCGTCGAGCACCTGCTCGAAGCCGGTCGAGTCGGTGATCGCAATCGCGGTGATACGGTCGCCCTCGCGCCCGGCGGAGGCGAACTCGAAGCCGCCGCTGGTGTAGGTCTCGAGCTTGAGCTGCAGGCGGCGCAGATCCTGGAAGCCGAGCCCGATAAAGAAGCTCGTGCCGGTCATCATCAGATGCTGCTCGACCGGATCGCTGAGCACCAGGTAGGGCGCCTCGGCGGCGCTGGCGGATTTGCCCGAGAGCGCGCGCAGATGACGCTTGGCCGCCTCCAGCGCCGCGGCCGAGCCGAAGGTCACCAGGTAGCGGAAGCGGAAATCGCCGGCCAGTTCGACGGTTTCGTGCGGGATACGCGTGCCCTTCATCAACTCGCGGTCGGCCAGCAGGACGAACAGGCGCAGCGGCCGCCGCTCGCGCGTCAAGTGGCCGTCGCGGCGGCGGAAAATCTCGACATCGGCGGGCGGGGCGATTTCCAGGGCGACAATCGAATCCTCGGCCGGATCGCCGAACAGCAACCGATTGCCATAGATATGACGGGTGAACGATGCCCAGTGATCTTCGGTTCTGCTCATTCGAAAACTCGGGATTTTTCAGATTTTACCCCTATACCCGGTGACGCCCAATGACCCTCGGTCGGACACTTTTTGGACACTGGCGCGGCGCTGGGTACTGCGCCGCCTTCGGTCGCCGGGCGGCCGCGACGCACCTATCAGGCGCGCACAGATATCGGGTGCAGATAGGATCGGGCGCGAGCGACGCCGGTGAGCGATGACTTTACGGCGCGACCGAACACGAGGCGTGGACGGTGTTTATCTGGGCAATCGATTCGGAAATCAAAGCGGCGACGCAAACGACGCTCTCTGATTCACGTCCTGCACGGCTAGTGCTTTCGGGAGGTCGTCGCGGAAGCTTGCTTAGCGGTTGATGCTGCCTGCTGGGCAGCTAGCGACTCGATAGCTGGATCGTTCGACGCCTGACCGGAGATGTCACTTGCCAATGTCACTAAAGTCGGGCCGTACATTGCTTTGAAGCGATCGGCGTCGTGATGCTCGATTAACGGCAAGGAAACGAGTGCCAGCGGTGGGAAGATGAGAAGTGCGGTTCCCGCTACTGCGGTATCCGTTGCAAGTTCTTGGTGGTGTCCGGGCGCGTTGGAGTCGATTAACATCTCGGATGAAAGATTCGCGACGGTTTTGCCGGTATGCAGGTCTTTGAACGTGACTGAGAGCTTGCAGGGCACCTTGGACCAGCACATGTTTGCCACGGGTATTGCCAGCAGGTCCGCGTTGCCGGGCGCGTCGCGACTGTAGACTACGTCGACTTTTTCGAAATGGACCGCCAGCGCATCGCGCAGCGTATTGGCCAGCCCGGGATTGAGCTCCATCTTGAAGCCACCGAGTTGCCCGACTTCCAAAGATACATCAGACATTACTGAAATAAATATCGGGAGCTTTACAGCTCCAGCCGGGGCCGCCTGGATAGTCTGCTCGGGGAGCTCAGTGTGAACACATCCGGCCAAGATAAGAGCTGCGGCGGCGATCGCGGCTATGGTTCCGATTGCCCGCGGCGAATCTGTTCTCGCCTTCGTGGCATTTAATCTGACGATTCCAATCCCGGCGACCGTTCCGATACCGCCCAACAGAAGGCCTCCTGGAGTTGAAGAAGCGATACTAGGCGGGATTTCCATTTTTCGAGCTGCGTAAACCTCGCCTTAACATGGCTCTCCTTCCGCGTCCAACTGCGCCTATTTCGCGAACACGTCGAAAAAAAGCGTTTTCACTGCGATGCGTCCCTCGACCGCTTATCGAAAAAGCCCGGCGAAGGCGAGGATCGCGATAAACAGCGCATAGGCAACGCCCCCGAGCATCAGGCTGCCGGTGGTGAGCTTGCCGTCGCGCAGGTTCAAGTAGAGCAACGCCGCCGAGAGCAGGCCGATGGCGCCGCCGATCAGCTCGGCCGGGCTGAGATGCCACGGCGTAAAGGCGACCCCCAGCGCGACCGGGATGCAGGACTGGAAGACCATCGCACCGGTGATATTGCCGAGCGCGAGATGGTCCTTGCGCTGCCGAATCCAGACCACCGAGTTGTACTTCTCGGGCAGTTCGGTGGCGAGCGGGCTCAGGATCAGCGACAGCACGCCGGGGTTCAGGCCGGTATGGCTGGCGAACAGGATAATCTGATCGACGAACACCCGCGCGCCGGCCAGGATCGCAAGCACGCCGACGACCACCTGCGCGGTAGTGGCGAAATTTCGCGGATTTGCCGGGTCGCCGCCCACGACCGCCTCGAAATAGAGCCCGTGGTCGACCGTCGACTCGGCATCGCGGGTGATGCGGAGCATGATCACCGTGTAAACCAGGTAGATAATCAGCAGTGCGCCGACCGTTGCATAACGCAGCAGCGGTCCGGGGTGGCCCAGGCCAAGTATCATCAGGACGAGGAAGGTGGGGATAAAAAAGCCCAGGTCGCGGCGCGCGTCATTGCGTGAGACGTGCAGCGCCGCCTGCTCACGGCGGCCCCGAAAGGCGACCCCGGCGATGCCCATCACCAGCAGCGCCGTAGTCGAAAGCATCAGCGGCGCCCCGATGATCGCGCCGACGCCGACCGCGCTATGGGCGTCGCTCCGGCCCCGGCCCATCAGCAGGGCGACTACCGGGATGAAAGTCTCGGGCAGGGCGGTGCCAACCGCGGCCAACAGGCTGCCGACCGCAGCCTCGGCGATTTCGAGCCGATGGCCCGCCCATTCGACGCCGTTGGTAAACAGCTCCGAGCCGGCCAGGATAAGCGCGAAGCTTACAACTAAAAAGACCGTATGCTCGAACAAACCACGCCTCCCGCCGTCCACCCCGCACGGTTCGGCATCGAGTGGTTATATTATCAATAGAGTCGGCAAAGCGGGCCGAGAGGGGTCGCTACCGTTGGAGATAACAAGGCAATTTCGGCTATAATAAGCAGTTGACGGCACCTGGGTCCAGGCGAAGGGGGATGCCGCTGGGCGCATCAAAGAGGCGAGTGGCCCGATGAGGCAAGGGATTTGACTTTCCGGGGATACGCTTCCAAGGTGGGCAACTTCAGTAATTGTAGCCTTTGCCGTTCGCATTCGTCTCTATTTTAGTGATATGGAGAGCCCCGGGAACCAGCGGGGTCGCTATCGCTTCCGCCGCCTGAAGCGGCTGGGACGCATCGTATAAGGGTATGAAGCAGAAGTACGAAGGCAAAGATTTGCAGGGTCTGGTCGATCTCGGCCGCGAGCAGGGTTACCTGACCTTCGATCAGGTCAACGACTTCCTCCCTCAGGATGTCGCCTCGCCGACCGATCTCCGCGCGGCGCTCGAAAGCTTCGAGGACATGGATATCAAGGTCCTCGAGGAGGTTCCGACCGAAGGGGCCGAGACCGATGTCGAGACCGAGACCAAGGAAGAGGCCGAGGAGGCGCCCGAGGGGGCGCCCGAAGTGGTCGGCGAATCCTCCGACCCGGTCCGCCTCTATCTCAAGGAGATGGGCAACTTCCAGTTGCTCTCGCGCGAGCAGGAAGTCGAGATCGCCAAGCGTATCGAGGCCGGCGAGATGGAGGTCGAGGAGGAGGTGCTGGGCTCTCCGGTCACGCTCGATTTCGTGATCGGGCTGGGCGATCGCGTCGAGAGCGGCGAGGCCGACCTGCGCGAGGTGTTCGAGGACAACGAGGAGCCCGGCGGCGATTCCTCCGACGAGGAGCGCCACGCCGAGGCCAACGAGAAGCAACTCAAGAAGTTTTTTACCTCGACCCGCAAGCTCAAGACCATGCATGCGAGCCTCGAGGGTATCGAAGAGGAGCTGCACGGCAAGGTCGGGCCGCGCCGCCGTCCCAAGCTGACCAAGAACCACAGCCGGCTCAAGGAACGGATCAAGGGCGAGCTCCGGGCGCTGCAGCTCTCGCGCCGCGTGCAGGATGCAGTGATCGGCGAGATGCGCCGGCTGCTCAACGAGTATCGCGTCGCGCTGACTACTATCGATCGTTACCAGGAGGCGACCGGGCGCTCCAAGAGCCAGCTCCTGCGCGAGGCCAGCGAGGCCGAGGATCGCCGCCACGTGCTGCGGGTCAACGGCAGCCGCGAAAACCTGCTCGATATCGCCCAGAAGATCAAGGACGCGCAGAAGACCATGCGGACCGTCGAGCGGCGGGTCAAGGCCGACGGCGAACAGTTCGCGCGCTCGCTCGAAATCATCGCCGCCGGCCAGGACAAGAGCCGGCGCGCCAAGAAAGAGCTGACCGAGGCCAACCTGCGCCTGGTGGTGAGCCTCGCCAAGCGTTACACCAATCGCGGGCTGGGCTTCCTCGACCTCATCCAGGAAGGCAACATCGGCCTGATGCGCGCGGTCGACAAGTTCGAGTACCAGCGCGGCTACAAGTTTTCGACCTACGCGACCTGGTGGATCAGGCAATCGATGTCGCGGGCGATCGCCGACCAGGGCCGCACCATCCGCATCCCGGTGCACATGGTCGAGACCATCAACAAGCTGTTGCGCGTCACCCGCCTGCTGGTGCAGCGGCTGGGCCGCGAGCCCACGCCCGAGGAGATCGGGGAGCAGATGGAGATGCCGCTGGACAAGGTCCAGCGCGTGCTCAAGATCGTCAAGGAGCCGATCTCGCTGGAAACCCCGATCGGCGACGAAGAGGAAAGCTCGCTGGGCGATTTCGTCGAGGACGAACTGGCGCCCTCGCCGGTCGAAGCGGCGATCCAGGGCAACCTCGGCGAGCAGACCCGCAAGGTGCTGGCGACGCTCACGCCGCGCGAGGAACAGATTCTGCGGATGCGCTTCGGAATCGGGCAGAAGACCGATTACACGCTCGAAGAGGTCGGCAAGCAGTTCGCGGTCACCCGCGAGCGGATTCGCCAGATCGAGGCCAAGGCGCTGCGCAAGCTGCGCCAGACCGGCCGCTCGCGCAATCTCGAAGGCTTCATGGAACAGGAGTAGCCGGACCGGCACGATCTCCGGATCGTGCCCGGGCCGATTCGGAATCACGGCCGTCCGGTCCGGCAGGATCGGGCGGTCGTTTACGCTGAGCCGCCGGGGGAGTCATCAATGGACCTGTCTCGATGGCTCCAAAACGTCCATCGCGGCAGCCGTTTACGGGCTGTCAACCTGGCCGGGCGTGCTATCGTCTATAGATATGGGCTGGAGTGACCGGCTTTTTCGCGGGCACGAGCCTTGCTCCATTATTCGCTGACCATGCCATCCTGGGTTACATCACGGCGTTTTCTGATAGCGGTCGGTATCGCAGCGCTGGCCGCTTTCTACCTGATCTTCCTGCGCGGCGGCGCACCTGCGGTCACCTACCTCACCGCCAAGGTCACGCGCGGCTCGATCGTGCGCGCGGTGGTCGCGACCGGTACCGTCAACCCGGTCACCACCGTGCAGGTCGGCAGCTACGTCTCGGGGCCGATCCAGGCGATCTACGCCGATTTCAATTCGCCGGTTAAGGCCGGCCAGTTGATCGCGAAAATCGATCCGCGTCCGTTCGAGGTCAAGGTCGCCCAATCCACCGCCACCCTCGCCAACGCCAGGGCGCAGTTGGACAAGGACTCGGCCGACATGGCCTACAAGAAAATTACCGCCGAGCGCGATCGCCAGTTGCGCGCCGCCAACGTCGTTTCGCAGGACACCGTCGATAGCGCGCACAGCGCCTACCTGCAGGCCCAGGCCCAGGTCGCGCTCGATCGCGCCAATATCCAGCAACAGCAGGCGATGCTCCACGAGGCGCAGGTCAACCTCGGCTACACCAATATCGTCTCACCGGTCGACGGCACGGTGGTGTCGCGCAACGTCGACGTCGGTCAGACCGTGGCCTCCAGCTTTCAGACCCCGACCCTGTTCCTGATCGCGCGCGATCTCACCCAGATGCAGGTCGATACCAACGTCAGCGAATCCGATATCGGCAACGTGCGCAGCGGCGAGCGGGCCGAATTCCATGTCGACGCCTTTCCCGATCGCCCCTTTATTGGCAGCGTCGGCCAGGTGCGCCAGGCCCCGATCACGGTGCAGAACGTGGTGACCTACGATGTGGTGGTGAACGTCGCCAACCCCGAACTGCTGTTGAAACCCGGGATGACCGCCGACGTCACGATTATCACCGCCCGGCGCGACGACGTGTTGCGCCTGCCGGTCGAGGCGCTGCGCTTCGCGCCGAAGATCGACGGCGCCACCGCCCCGACGGCCAGCGCTCCGCCGATCGCCGACACCACCAGGGCCCGGGTCTTTATCCAGCGCGGAGGGACGCTCGAAGCGGTACCGCTCAAGACCGGGCTCAGCGACGGCACCTGGGTCGAGGTGCTGAGCGGTAACCTCGCGCTGGGGCAGAAAGTCGTGACCGACGAGATCCGCGCCGACGCGACCCAACTCTCGCCGCCGCATTTCCCCCATTAGCGGAGTCATGATGGCTGCGGTGATCGAGACCGTCGAGCTGTCCAAGGTCTACCGGGCCGGCGACGTCGAGGTGCGGGCGCTCAGCGGCGTCAACCTGCGCATCGCAGCGGGCGAGTTTATCGCCATCATGGGCGCCTCGGGTTCCGGCAAATCGACGCTGATGAACCTGCTGGGATGTCTCGATCGGCCGACCAGCGGACGCTACGTGCTCGACGGCGTCGAGGTGGCGACGCTCGATGAGCCGGCGCTGGCCGAGATTCGCAGCTCGCGCATCGGCTTCGTCTTCCAGAGCTTCAACCTGCTGGCCCGCACCAGTGCGCGCGAGAACGTCGAGATGCCGCTGTTCTATGCGCGCGCGTCGCATGACGGCGTCCATCGGGCGCACGATCTGCTGCGGATGGTCGGGCTGGAGGGGCGCGAGGCGAGCCTGCCCAACCAGCTTTCGGGCGGCCAGCAGCAGCGGGTCGCAATCGCGCGGGCGCTGGTCAACGACCCGCGGATTCTGCTCGCCGACGAGCCGACCGGCAATCTCGACTCGAAGAACTCGGCCGAGATCATGGAGCTTATCCGGCGGCTCAATCGCGAGCGCGGACTGACGGTGATCGTCGTCACCCACGATCCCGAGGTCGCCGGCTATGCCGACCGGGTGGTCACTTTTCGCGACGGTTATATCCTTGCCGACGAACGCCGCGCCGGGGCCGCCGCGCCGCCCGCCCCCGCCGGCGTTGTTGAGCTCCCGGTCTCCACCATCGACGAGCAGGAGCCGCGGGGCTTAGGCCTGATGGCTCTGACGGCGGCGGCCCGCGCGCTCAAGCGCAACAAGTTGCGGGCCGCGCTGACCATGCTCGGCATCTTCATCGGCGTCGCCGCGCTGATCGCGATGATCGCGGTGGGCGACGGCGCGCGGGCCGCGGTGCAGGAGCAGATGGCGAGCCTCGGCACCAATCTGCTGGTGGTGCTGCCCGGCGCCACCACCGCCAACGGCGTGCGCGCCGGCTTCGGCAGCGTCTCGACGCTCACGGTCGGCGACGCGCAGGCGATCGCCAAGGAAGATCGGGCGGTCGCCGAGACCGCCTATTTCGACCGCCAGATCGCGCAGGTGGTCAACGGCAATCGCAACTGGAGCACCAGTATCAATGGCACCACGCCGAGCTATCTGACGGTCCGCGATTGGCCGGTGGCCCTCGGCCGCGCCTTCGATGAGGCTGAAGCGCGCAGCGCCGCCGACGTCTGTCTGCTCGGCCAAACCGTGGTGCGCAACCTGTTCGGCGAAAATCAGAACCCCATCGGCGCGATCATCCGCGTCAAGGGGGCGCCGCTGCGCGTGATCGGCGTGCTCGCCGCCAAGGGCCAGTCGAGCTGGGGCCAGGACCAGGACGACGTGGTGGTGATGCCGTTTCTGACCGCCGAGCGCAAGGTGCTCGGCACCGCCCAGGCCAGCCAACAGCCCTCGGCCGCGGCCACGCCGGGTCCCGGCAACAACCCGGTGCTGAATCCCTATGCGAGCGTGCCGACCACCAACTCGCTCTACAGCAGCACCAACACGGTCATCAGCCCGTTCGGCAATCCGCTCAAGATTTCAGGCGTGGTCAACATGATCTACGCCAAGGCCAGGAGCGCGGCGCTGGTCGATCAGGCGCAGGCGCAGATCCAGCGCACGCTCCACCGCCGCCATCACACCGCGCCCGGCCAGGAGGACGATTTCACCGTCCGCAGCCTCAACGAAATCGCCCAGGCCTCCGAGAGCGCGAGCCGCGTGATGACGCTGCTGCTGGCGACGGTGGCCTCGATTTCGCTGCTGGTCGGCGGCATCGGGATCATGAACATCATGCTGGTCTCGGTCACCGAACGGACCCGCGAGATCGGCATCCGGATGGCGCTCGGCGCGCGCCGCTTCCATATCATGATGCAGTTCCTGGTCGAGGCGCTGCTGTTATGCGTGATCGGCGGCGTCGCCGGGATCATCCTGGGCGTGGTCGCCTCCCATCTGATCTCGGCGCTCGCCCATTGGCCGACGCAGATTTCGGCGCTCTCGATTATCGGCGGCTTTCTGTTTGCCGCGGGCGTCGGCGTGTTCTTCGGCTACTATCCGGCGCGCAAGGCGGCGCTGCTCGATCCGATCGACGCGCTGCACTACGAGTAGGCCGGGCTCGGCCCGGCGAATCGCTCCGCGTAGATCCCTCCGCTGCGTCTTGCTCCCTGCGGTCGCTTCGACTTCGGTCGGGATGACAGCAGAATAATTCGGCGCTTGGAGAGGCTCCGTTTTTGTCATCCCGAGCGCAGCCCAAGCATCGCGCGAGCGTAGTCGAGGGATCGACGCGGAGCGATTTGCAGGGTTTCAGCCCTGCTTACTCGACGGTGACCGACTTGGCGAGATTGCGCGGCTGATCGACGTCGGTGCCGCGGTAGACCGCGATATGGTAGGCCAGCAACTGCAGCGGCACCGTGGTCAGCACCGGCATCAGCATCCGATCGGTGGTCGGCACGTCGATTATCTCCATCGCCACCTCCTCGAGCTCGGGCGTGCGACGGTCGGTGACCGCGATGATGCGGCCGTTGCGCGACTCGACCTCCTTGAGGTTCGACATGGTCTTGTCGAACACGCTGTCGTTGGGGATTATCACCACCACCGGCATCTCGTCGTCGATAAGCGCGATCGGTCCGTGCTTCATCTCGCCGGCCGGGTAGCCCTCGGCGTGGATATAGGAAATCTCCTTGAGCTTGAGCGCGCCTTCGAGCGCGACCGGGTAGTTGATGCCGCGGCCGAGGTAGAGGAAGTCGCGCGCGCGGCTGTACTTGCGCGCGATCTTCTGAATCTGCTTTTCGGTCCCGAGCAGCTGCTCGATCTGCGCCGGAATCGCGAACACCGGCGCCAGCCGTTTTTCGACCTCGGCTTCGCTGAGCCGTCCCATCCGCGCCGCGGTATGGATCGCGAACAGGTAGTAGGCCTCGATTTGGGTGAGAAAGCACTTGGTGGTGGTGACGCTGATCTCCGGGCCGCAGCGCGTGTAGAGCCGGGCGTCGGCCTTGCGCGCGATCGAGGAATCGACGGTGTTGGTGATCGCCAGCATCCGCGCCCCGCGCCGCCGCCCCTCTTCCATCGCGGCCAGCGTGTCGGCGGTCTCGCCCGACTGGGAGACGGCGATCAGCAGCGTATGGGCGTCGATCGCCGGGTTGCGATAGCGGAACTCGGCCGAGTAATCGACCTCGGTCGGCAGCCCGCACAGCTCTTCGATCATGAACTTGCCGATCAACGATGAAATCCACGAGGCGCCCGCACTGACCATCACCACCCGCGTGATCGCTTGGGGACCGCCGGCGCCGAACGGATCCTCGTCGAGCCGCACGGTGCCGGCCCCGGCGCTGGCGCGTCCGGCGAGCGTGTTGATCCAGGCCTGCGGCTGCTCGGCGATCTCCTTGCGCAGGTAATGCTGAAAGCCGGCCTTGGTGGCGGCCACCGCGTCCCATTCGATCTGGCGCGGCTGACGCTCGATCGGCGCGCCGTCGAAATTCATCAGCCGCACGCTGTCGGCGCGCACCTCCGCCATCTCGCCGTCTTCGAGCACGATCACGCGCCGGGTATGCTCCAGGATTGCCGGGATATCCGAGGCGACGAAGTTTTCGCCCTCGCCCAGCCCCAGCACCAGCGGGGTCGCGGTTTTCGCCGCCACCAGCGTCCCCGGCTCGCTCTCCGACAGCACCACGATCGAGAACGAGCCGCGCAGCTCCGCGATCGCGGCCCGCACCGCCGCGCCGAGTCCGCCGCCGTCCTTGAGACGCTCCTCGATCAGATGCGAGACCAGCTCGGTGTCGGTCTCCGAGACCAGCTTATGGCCGCGTCCGGTCAGCGCCGCGCGCAGCTCGACATAGTTTTCGATAATGCCGTTGTGAATCACCGCCACCGGACCGGCCTGATGGGGATGGGCGTTGGTTTCGGAGGGGCGGCCGTGCGTCGCCCATCGAGTATGGCCGATCCCGATATGGCCGGTGAGCGGGTGCTTCTCGACCAGGCGGCGCAGATTTTCGAGCTTGCCGACCGCGCGGCGGATTTCGAGCCGGCCGCTGCCGTTGAGGGTCGCAATCCCGGCCGAATCGTAGCCGCGATATTCGAGCCGCTGGAGGCCGCCGAGCAACAGCGGATAGGCCTCGCGCGGTCCGACGTAGCCGACAATGCCACACATCGCCGCTTACTCCCGACCCTCGCCGCTGTGGCCGGCGCCGGTGCCGTCGGCCTTGCGATGGCGCTTGCGCCAGCCTTCGGTCCATCCCGGTTTGACGGCCTGCGGATGGCGCGAGACGCACAGCGCGCCGTCGGGCACGTCGCGCAGGACAGTGGTGCCCGAGGCGACGTAGACGTCGCTGCCGACCTTGACCGGCGCGACGAGCTGGGTGTCGCATCCGACCATGCAGCGATCGCCGATCTCGGTGCGATGCTTGTCGTAGCCGTCGTAATTGACGGTGATCACGCCGCAGCCGAGGTTGGTGTCGCGGCCGATAACCGCGTCGCCGAGGTAGCTCAGATGGCTGGCCTTGGAGCCGCGGCCGATCCGGGCCTGCTTGGTCTCGACGAAATTGCCGATGCGATTGTGGCCCTCGAGCTCGGTGCCGGCGCGCAGATTGGCGAACGGTCCGATCTCGCAATCCTCACCGATGCGGCATTGCTCGGCGCGCACCCCCAGCTTCAGATAGCTGCGCGCGCCGATCGATACTTCGCTCAGGAAGGCGGTGCCTTCGATCCGCACGCCGTCGCCGATGCGGCAATGGCCGACAATCTGGACGTTGGGGCCGATCACGCAATCGCGCCCGACTTCGGCCTCTTCACTGATATAGACGGTGGCGGGATCGACCATCGTGACCCCGGCCGCCATCAGGCGGCGATTGGTCTCGCGACGAATATCGGCTTCCATCTCTGCCAGCTCCTCGCGTGAATTCACCCCGGCGAACTCGGCCGGATGCTCCGCAACCCAGGCCCGGACCTCAAGGCCGCGCCGGCGTACGGCGGCGACGATGTCGGTCAGATAGTACTCGCCCTGGGCGTTGACCGGGCGCAGCTCATCGAGCGCCTGGCGCAGCACGGCGGCGTCGGCGAGATAGACGCCGGTGTTGATTTCGTCGATCGCGAGTTCGGCGGGGGTGGCGTCGGCCGCCTCCACGATCGCGCTTACGGCGCCGGCCGTATCGCGCACGATCCGGCCGTAGCGGGCGGGCGATTCAAGCCGCGTACTGATAAGCGAGAGCGGTGCGCCGCGGTGGCGATGGCTCGCGAGGCAGCGGCTCAGCGTGTCCGACGACAGCCGCGGCATGTCGCCATAGACCAGCAACACGTCGCCGGCGAACTCCGCCGGGAGCATCCGCATCCCGCAGCGGGCGGCGTCGCCGGTGCCCCGCGGCTGGTCCTGGATCGCGAATCGAATCGCGCCGCCATCGAGATGCCCCGCGAGCGCCGCTTCGACCTCGGCGGCGCCGTGGCCGAGCACCACGATCGCGGGGTCGGGCGCGAGCCCGGAAATTGCCGTCAGCAGACGCACGATCATCGGACGCCCGCCGACCGGATGGATGACCTTGGGAGACGCCGAGCGCATCCGCGTGCCGAATCCGGCCGCCATCACGATCGCGGCGAGCGGTCGTTCGCGCGTCATCTGCTTATCGTCCAGGGGAAGGTCTGCACAACGCCCATTGTGTCATTCTGAGCGCAGCGAAGAATCCCGGGATTCTTCACTGCGCAGACTCCATTCAGAATGACGACCTGACTTGCGCGCGCGGGATGTCGGGTCGAATAGCTTTCGGGAACTATCAGTCAAAAGACTTCTTCTTGAACAACGCTTCGAGGCGATCCTTGGGCGAGGCGGCCGCAGCCGCGGCGCGAGGCTTGGCGGAGGGCGCGAAAAAATCGCAGAAGTTGCCGCGCTCCTTGTCGACTACCCGCTCAGTCATCGTCTCCCGGCACTGGTTATTGTAGGCCGGATCGTAAAATTCGCAGTTGAGGCAGACGTGCAGCGCCCGGTCGCATCGCGAACAATGGTCGCGAAAGCCGACCCGCTCTTTGGTCTCGACGGGCTCACCGCACTTCCAGCAATTCACTGTCGAACCGAAAACCGGCCTTTTGCGCTCAAAACCCAGTTGGTAGCATAGCGGTCAGGCAGAATGGGTGCGAGATGATTGTAGAGGTCGAGGCGTTTGCGTCCGCGCTCGGACGCGCCGGACGTGCGTCGCGCAACACGGTGGCCGGCTACCGGCGCGATCTGATCGATTTCCGCCGCTTCCTGCTCGAGCGCGGATGGGCCGTCGACGGCGGCGAACGGGTGAATCCGGACCGGGTGACCGATGATCACGTGCGGAGCTATCTAGCCGAGATGCTGAAGCGGGCGACGCGCAGCACCGTGCAACGCCGGCTGTTCGCGTTGAAGGCGTTCTTTCGCTATCGCGAGACGGCGATCGGCGTCCCCAGTCCGGCGCGCGCGCTCCGATCGCCGCGGCTCGAGCGGCGCCTGCCGATCGTGCTGGGCGAGGACGAAGTCGGCCGGCTGATCGAAGTCGCGGCCCGCCCGGGTCAGGAGCGCGGCCCGGCGACGCTCCGGGATCGTGCGATCGTCGAGACGCTCTATTCGGCCGGTTTACGGGTCAGCGAACTAACGGCGATGAATTGGCGAAATATCGACGAAGAACTGGGAATGGTCACGATCGAAATGGGCAAAGGCGGCAAAGGGCGGATCGTCCCGATTGGCGAGCCCGCGCTGGCCGCGCTGCTCGAGTGGCGCCGCGCGATGCCGATTGCGTGGTCGCACGACGGCCCGGTAATCACCAACCTGCGCGGCGGACGGTTGTCGGTCCGCGCGGTGCAGAAAATCGTCGAGCGCCGCCTCGTCGAGTCGGGCGTCGCCACCGCGGTCAGCCCGCACGGCCTGCGCCACTGTTTCGCGACCCATCTGCTGAATCATGGCGCCGACCTGCGCTCGATCCAGGAGATGCTCGGCCATTCGAGTCTTGCCACCACGCAGCGCTACACTCATGTCAGCGTCAAGCATCTGAAAGAGGTTTATCGCCGTGCCCATCCCCGCGCCTGATTCCGCTCAGCTATTTCACGGCACCACGATCCTGTGCGTGCGCCACGCCGACCGGGTGGTGATGGCGGGCGACGGCCAGGTGAGTATCGGCGCGACCATCATGAAACGCACCGCCCGCAAGGTGCGCCGCCTGCATGATGATCGCGTACTGGCGGGCTTCGCCGGGTCGACCGCCGACGCGATGACGCTGTTCGACAAGTTCGAGGCCAAGCTCCAGGAGTTCGGCGGCAACCTGCGCCGCGCCGCGGTCGAGCTGGCCAAGGACTGGCGTACCGATCGGATGCTGCGGCGGCTCGAGGCGATGCTGGTGATCGCCGACCGCGCCGACTCGCTGCTGATTTCCGGCGCCGGCGACGTGCTCGAACCCGACGACGGCCTGATCGCGATCGGATCGGGCGGCAACTTTGCGCTGGCCGCGGCGCGCGCGATGGTGCGCTATAACCCGGCCATGGGCGCCCGCGAGATTGCCGAGGGGGCGATGAAAATCGCCGCCGAGATCTGCGTTTATACCAACGATCAGCTTATAATAGAGGAACTCGCTTAAATGACTTCGCTTTCGCGTCGCCCGGCCTCGGCCATCGCGGCGCGCGCCGTTTCGGCCAGGATTGTTGCATGCCCGTACCCCAGGTGATGACGCCGCGCGAAATCGTCTCCGAGCTCGACCGCTATATCGTCGGCCAGCACGACGCCAAGCGCGCCGTCGCGATCGCGCTGCGCAACCGCTGGCGCCGCCAGAACGTGGCGCCCGAGCTGCGCGATGAAATCGCCCCCAAGAACATCCTGATGATCGGGCCGACCGGAGTCGGCAAAACCGAGATCGCCCGGCGGCTTGCCCGTCTTGCGCAGGCGCCGTTCGTCAAGGTCGAAGCCTCGCGCTACACCGAGGTCGGCTACGTCGGACGCGACGTCGAATCGATCATCCGCGACTTGGCCGAAATCGCCATCAAGATGGTCCGCGAGGAGGAGCGCGTGCGGGTCGCCGTGCAGGCTCGCGAGGCGGCCGAGGAACGGCTGCTCGATATCCTGTTCCCGCGCCAGAGCAAGGAGCGCCGCCGCGCGGTGGTGACGCCCGAGGGCCAGCTGCAGCCCGACGAACCGGACAACTCCCATCGCGAGACCCGCGAGAAGCTGCGCCGCCTGTTGCGCGACGGCCATCTCGACGACCGCGAGGTCGAAATCGAAGTCAGCGCCCAATCGATGCCGATGGTCGAGGTCTTCACCCCGCAGGGGATGGAAGAGATGGGGCTGAACATGAAGGACCTGTTCAGCCAGATCATGCCGAAAAAGACCCGCCCGCGGCGGGTCAAGATTCCCGAGGCGCTCGAGCTGCTGACCCAGGAAGAGGCCGCGCGGCTGGTCGATATGGAGGCGGTCGCCCACGAGGCGATCCAGCGCGCCGAACAATCGGGCATCGTCTTTATCGATGAAATCGACAAGATCGCCGGCCACGACGCCGCCCACGGTCCCGACGTCTCGCGCCAGGGCGTGCAGCGCGACCTGCTGCCGATCGTCGAGGGTTCCAGCGTCAACACCAAGTACGGCGCGGTCCGCACCGACCATATTTTGTTTGTCGCCTCGGGCGCCTTCCATACCAGCAAGCCCTCGGACCTGATTCCGGAGTTTCAAGGCCGGTTCCCGATTCGCGTCGAGCTGCAGGCGCTCAGCGGCCAGGATTTCGTGCGGATCCTGACCGAGCCCGAGAATGCGCTGACCCGTCAATACATCGCGCTGCTCGCAACCGAGGGGATGCAGCTTTCGTTCACCGATGACGCGGTGAAGACGCTGGCCGAGATGGCGGCGCAGGTCAACGCGCGCTCGGAGAATATCGGCGCGCGCCGGCTCCATACCGTGATGGAGCGGCTGCTCGAAGAGCTCTCGTTCAGCGCCCCCGAGATGTCCCGGCAGGAGATCAAAATCGACGCCGCCTACGTCCATCAGCGGCTCGACCCGATCCTCAAGGACGAAGATCTCTCGCGCTACATCCTGTAGCCCGTCGGTGGTTAGCAATCGCGTAACAATTTTGTGCTACTCTTGCCGGTTCAGGAGCGGGAACCGAAGTGAGTGAGCCGATTCAACGGGCCGAGGTGCTGATCGAGGCGCTGCCGTTTATCCAGCGGTTCCGCGGCCAGACCATCGTCATCAAGTACGGCGGCCATGCGATGCAGACGCCGGAGTTGCGCGAAAGTTTCGCCCGCGACATCGTGCTGCTCAAGCTGGTCGGCGTCAACCCGGTGGTGGTGCATGGCGGCGGCCCGCAGATTACCGAGCTGATCGGCCGGCTGGGACTCAAATCGCGCTTCGTGCGCGGCATGCGGGTGACCGATCCGGATACCATGGAAGCGGCCGAGATGGTGCTGCAGCGGCTCAACAAGGACGTCGTCGCGACTATCTCGCGCCAGGGCGGCGTAGCGGTGGGGCTGTCGGGCAAGGACGGCAACCTGATCATGTCGCGCAAGATGCGGATGGTGGTCAAGGACGAGAACGGGCGGCGCAAGGCGCTCGATATCGGGCTGGTGGGCGATATCGTCGAGGTCAACCCCAAGGTGATTCGCACGCTCGAAGAGGCGGGCTTTATTCCGGTGGTCGCGCCGACCGGCTACGGCCGCGACGGCCATACCTACAATATCAACGCCGATACCGCGGCCGGCAAGATTGCCGCCGCGCTGGGCGCGCAGAAGCTCATCCTGATGACCGACGTCGAAGGCGTGAAGGACAAGGACGGCCGGCTGATTTCGACCCTCGACGCGAGCCAGGCGCGGCGCATGATCACGCGCGGCCATATTAATGAGGGCATGATCCCCAAGGTCGAGTGCTGCATCGACGCGCTGCGCGCCGGTGTGGCAAAGACGCACGTCGTCGACGGGCGCGTGCGCCACGTGATCCTGCTCGAGATCTTCACGCGCTCCGGGGTCGGCACCGAGGTGGTGCAGAGCGCGCCGCGGGTGGCCGAAATGCAACGGCCGGCGCGCGGACAGATCGGCTGAGCGCAACATCGCAGCGGACGGGAGCACAGATGAACAACGCCGAGATCATCGAACTCGCCCATCACAACCTCATCAACACCTACGGCTGTATGCCGCTGGCGTTCGCGCGCGGCGAGGGCGTCTACCTGTTCGACGCCGAGGGCAACCGCTATCTCGATTTCTTCTGCGGGCTGGCGGTCACCAGCCTCGGCCATAATCATCCGCGCGTGGTCGCGGCCATCCGCGAGCAGGCCGGCCTGTTGACCCACGTCTCCAACGTCTTCCATACCGAGCCGATGGCGCGGCTGGCGGCGCGGCTGACCGCAGCGTTCGGCGGCGGCCGGCTGTTCTTCTGCAACTCGGGCGCCGAGGCCAACGAGGCCGCGATCAAGCTGGCGCGGCGATGGGGCAGCAGCGAGGGCGGCGGACGCTACGAAATCCTCTCGACTATCAATTCCTTCCACGGCCGCACGCTCGGCACGCTGAGCGCCACCGGCCAGGAGAAGTATCAGCAGGGCTTTCAGCCGATGGTGCCGGGCTTCCGGCTGGTGCCGTACGACGATATTGCGGCGCTCGAACATGCGATCGGCGAGCGCACCGTGGCGATCATGCTCGAGCCGATCCAGGGCGAGGGCGGCGTGGTGGTGCCGAAGCCCGACTATCTGGCCCGCGTCCGCGAGCTGTGCGATCGCGCCAAGCTGCTGCTGATCCTCGACGAGGTGCAGGTCGGGATGGGCCGCACCGGTCGGATGTTCGCGTGGCAGCATTGCAACGTGCGCCCCGACATCATGGCGCTGGCCAAGGCGCTGGGCGGCGGATTGCCGATCGGCGCGATGGTGGCGCGGCCGGAAATCGCGGCCAGCCTGACGCCCGGCAGCCACGGCTCGACCTTCGGCGGCAATCCGGTGGCGTGCGCGGCGGCGCTGGCGGTGATGGATGCGCTGGAGCACGACGGCGCGCTCGAAAATGCGACCGCGGTCGGCAGCTATCTGATCGAGCGGCTGCGCGAAATCGCCTCACGGCTCGACAACGTGGTCGAGGTGCGCGGGCAGGGGATGATTATCGGCGTGGTGCTCAAGCACGAAGCGCAATCGGTGGTCGATGCTTGCGTCAAGGAGCGCCTGCTGGTCAACGCGGCGGCCGGCAACGTGCTGCGTCTGCTGCCGCCGCTGACGCTGACCCGCGCGCAGGCCGACGACGGATTGGCGATAATCGGGCGCGCGCTGACCGCGGCGGCCGCCGCCCATCGAGGCAAATCCGCCTGAGCGGGCGGCGTGTAACCGATGCGATCGAACTCGCATAACAACGGGCGCAGCGCCCCGCGCAAGCGCGACTTCCTCGATCTCAGTTCGTTGACGCCGGCCGAGCTGAACGGCCTGCTGACGCTCGCACTGCGGCTCAAGTCGGAGCTCAAGAGCGGCCTCGAACATCCTTACCTGCGCGGCCGCACGCTGGCGATGATCTTCCAGAAGCCCTCGTTGCGTACCCGCATCACGTTCGAGACCGGGATGGGCCAGCTCGGCGGACACGCCATCTACCTGGCGCCCGACGACATCGGTTTCGGCGAGCGCGAGTCGGTCAAGGACGTGGCGCGCAACCTGTCGCGCTGGGTCGACCTGATCATGGTGCGCACTTTCGCCCATGCGACCTGCGTCGAGTTGGCGCGCGAAGCGAGCGTGCCGGTGATCAACGGGCTGACCGATGCGCTCCATCCGTGCCAGCTCGCAGCCGACCTGATGACCCTGGTCGAACGCTTCGGCGAACTGCGCAAGCTCAAGCTGGCGTTCGTCGGCGACGGTTTCAATCTCGCCCATAGCTGGATCGAAGCAGCCGCGTTGACCGGTCTCGACCTGCGCCTGGCGTGCCCCGCCGGCTACCAGCCGGAGAAGAGCTTCGTCGCCCGGCTGCGGCGTGAGAAGCTGGGGCTGCTGACCGACAACCCACTCGAGGCGGTGCGCGGCGCCGACGTGATCTACACCGATACCTGGACCTCGATGGGCCAGGAGGCCGAGGCCGAGCGCCGCCGCCACGATTTCCGCGGCTTCCAGGTGAATCGGGCGCTGTTGCGACATGCCGCGCGCGACGCGATCGTGATGCATTGCCTGCCGGCCCATCGCGGCGAGGAGATTACCGAAGAAGTGCTCGATGGTCCGCAATCAGTGGTGCTGGAACAGGCCGAGAACCGGCTCCATGCGCAGAAGGCCGTGATGGTGTGGCTGCTGCGCCCGGAAATCCTCGGTCACGCCGGGATGCCGGCCGGTGCGGCGCGATCCGCGAGTCGTTAGCGTGGCCAAAGAAAAAATCAAGAAACTGGTGCTGGCCTACTCGGGCGGGCTGGATACCTCGGTAATCCTGCGCTGGCTGCGCGATTACTACGGATGCGAAGTGGTTGCGTTCTGCGCCGATGTCGGCCAGGCCGAGGAGACCGCCGGCCTGGAGGCCAAGGCGCTCGGCACCGGGGCGAGCAAGCTGGTGCTGAGCGATCTGCGCGAGGAGTTCGCGCGCGATTTCGTCTTCCCGATGATGCGCGCCAATGCGGTCTACGAAGGCTACTACCTGCTGGGGACTTCGATCGCACGCCCGGTAATCGCCAAGGGCCAGGTTGCGGCCGCCCGCGCCGAGGGCGCCGACGCGGTGGCCCATGGCGCCACCGGCAAGGGCAACGACCAGGTGCGGCTCGAGCTCGCCTACGCGCGCCTGGCGCCCGATCTGAAGGTGATCGTGCCGTGGCGCCATCCCGACTGGCCGTTCAAAGGGCGCGCCGACATGCTGGCCTACGCCAGCGAGCAGCGGATTCCGGTGCCGGTCACCGCCGAGAAGCCGTACTCGATGGATCGCAACCTGGTGCATGTCAGCTACGAGGGCGGGATTCTCGAAGATCCCTGGCGCGAGCCCTACGACGATATGTTCCGGATGACGGTCGCGCCCGAGCAGGCGCCCGATCGGCCCGAGTATGTCGAGGTCGAGTTTGCCGCCGGCGATGCGATCGCGATCAATGGCGAGCGGCTGTCGCCGGCCGGGATTATCGAACGCGCCAACGAAATCGGCGGACGCCATGGCGTCGGCCGCGTCGACCTGGTCGAGAATCGCTACGTCGGCATGAAATCGCGCGGCGTTTACGAGAGCCCCGGGGTCACCATCCTCACGCATGCCCATCGCGCGGTCGAACAGCTCACGCTCGATCGCGAGACGATGCATCTGCGCGACTCGCTGGTGACGCGCTACGCCGAGATGGTCTACTACGGCTACTGGTTCGCGCCCGAGCGCGAAGCGCTGCAATGCCTGATCGACGAGGCGCAAAAAAATGTTAGCGGCGTGGCGCGAGTGAAGCTCTACAAGGGCGGCGCGTGGATCGCCGGGCGCAAGTCGCCCGTTTCGCTCTACGATCCGCAGATCGCGAGCTTCGAGGAGGCCGGCGGTTACCGCCAGGGCGACGCCGAGGGGTTCATCCGGCTGGCTGCGTTGCGACTGCGCACGCGGCGGCGATGAGGCTGTCTCATGCGGGCGGCGGAAGGAAACTGAGCCAGCTTGGGCAAGGTCATCCCGTTCAAGGCGCCGCGGCCCTCACCGAAGCTGGTGCCTCGCAGCAAGGCCGCGGAATGTCCCAAGTGCCACCATCGGATGGATGTGCACGTGACGCATCCCAACGGATCGATGACCTGCGCGGCGCGTGGATGTCCGTGCTACACGCCGCCGCGTTGAAACGCCCCTTGTGGCTGCGAATCGTTTCGGGCAACTTCAAATTCTGCGCTGGTGAATAACTCTCCGATGACCCGCAAGCCGACTCGTGCAGCCCATTCGCGCGGGGCCCGGCGCAACCTTATCCGGTCCCGTTTCGGCGCCGGACGGCTCGCCGAAGTCGAAGCCTTCACCGCCTCGCTGCCCTTCGATCGGCGGCTTTTCCGGCACGATATCCGCGGTTCTATCGCGCATGCGCAGATGCTGGCGAAGGTCGGCCTGCTGAGCCGGGCCGAGGAGCGGCGTATCGTCTCGGGTCTGGGCGCGATCGAGCGCGAGATCGCGGCCGGGCGCGCGCGCTTCACGGTCGCCGACGAGGATATCCATCTTGCCATCGAGCGGCGGCTGATCGCGAAAATCGGCGACGCCGGGCGCAAGCTCCATACCGCACGCTCGCGCAACGATCAGGTTGCCCTCGATCTGCGGCTCTTCATGCGCGATGAAATCCGCGCGCTGCTGACTGCGCTCGGCCGGCTGCGGGCCACGCTAACTGCCCTGGCGCGCCGCCATCTGAATACCGCGATGCCCGGCTACACCCATCTGCAACGCGCGCAGCCGGTCTCGCTGGCGCATCATCTGCTCGCCTATGTCGAGATGTTCGAGCGTGACCGCGAGCGCTTCGAGCAGGCCCTGGCGCGGACCGACGTGATGCCGCTGGGCGCTGGCGCGCTGGCCGGCACCACGCTGCCGATCGATCGGCGGGCGGTCGCGCGCGCGCTCGGCTTTCGCCGGCTTGCCGAGAACAGTATCGATGCGGTCTCGGATCGCGACTTCGTGCTGGATTTTCTCTCCGCTGCCGCGATTACCGCGGTGCATCTATCGCGCATGAGTGAAGAGTTGATCCTGTGGTCGGCGGTGGAATTCGGATTTATTGAACTGCCCGACGAGTTCGCCACCGGCAGCTCGATGATGCCGCAGAAGAAGAACCCCGACCTGCTGGAGCTGATTCGCGGCAAAACCGGACGCGTGGTGGGCGACCTGGTGGCGATGCTGACGGTGATCAAGGGGCTGCCGCTGGCCTACAATTCGGATCTGCAGGAAGACAAGGAACGGGTCTTCGATGCGCTCGATACGGTCAAGCCGGCGCTCGAGCTGATGGCGAAGCTGTGGCCGCGGTTGCGCTTTCGCATCGCCACGATGCGCGCGGCGGCCGGCGGCTTTGCACTCGCTACCGACCTGGCCGAATACCTGGTGCGCCGCGGGGTCCCGTTCCGCGAAGCGCACGGTATCATCGGGCGGCTGGTGCGCGAGCTGGCGGCGGCGGGCAGAAGTCTGGAGCAACTCAGCCCCGAGGAGCTGCGAAGCTACTCGCCGCGCTTCGGACGCGACGCGATCAGGATGCTTTCGGTGGACAACTCGCTCGCTGCGCGCGACGTGGTCGGCGGGCCGGCCCCGCGGACGGTGCGGCGGCGATTGGAAAGACTATGAAGCGTATCAAACTTGCAACGCCGGTCCTGATGGCGGCGCTCCTCGCGCTGGCGATCGCTCCGGGATGCGGCGTCAAGAGCGCGCCGATTCCGCCCGAAGCGGCTCGGCCGCAGCAGATTCTCGACCTCGAAGCGCTGCCCGAGCGGCACGGGATCCAGCTCACCTGGACGCGCCCCGAGCAATACGCCAGCGGCAAGTCGATGAAGGATCTGGCGGGATTCACGGTGATGCGCGCCGAGGGGCAGCAGCAGTACCAGCCGATCGTCGAAGTGCCGATCACTGATCAGGAGCGCTTCCAGATCGCGACCCACTTCGCCTACACCGACACGACCCCGGCGCAGGGCCATTACTATCGTTACGAGGTCGTGTCCCATACCACCGACGGCTACAAGAGCCTGCCTTCCAACGAGGCCGGGCTGCACTACGTTCGTCCTCCGGCCGCGGTCCCCGCGATGCCGCTAACGCTGCCGCCATCCAGGAAGCCGGCGGCGCCGCCGGCTGCTCCGCCGATGGGAAATCATCTGCGGTCCGCGCCGCCACCGCCGCTGCCGCCCGTGCCCTGATTTTTGCCGTCGCCGACGGCTATGATATGAATCAGTCCCTGTCGCGCGGCCCGCGCCGCGCACAACCGGATAGCATACCCCGATGAACTACTTCGCCTATCGAGACCACCGCCTGTATGCCGAGGACGTCGCCGTCAGCGAGATCGCCGAGCGTTTCGGCACCCCGGTTTACATCTACAGTGCGCGCACGCTGCGCCGCCATTTCCACGCGATGCGCGCGGCCTTCAAGGGCACCGACCATCTGATCTGCTACGCCATGAAGGCGCTCTCTAACCTGAGCATCCTGCGGTTGTTCAACGCGATGGGTTCGGGCTTCGACATCGTCTCGGTCGGCGAGCTGATGCGCTGCCTGAAAGCGGGGGCCGATCCGCAGAAGATCGTCTTTTCCGGGGTCGGCAAGACCGACGAAGAGATCATAGCGGCGCTCAAGGCCGGCATCCTGATGCTTAACGTCGAGTCGCGCCCCGAACTGCATCGGGTGTCGGAGCTGGCGGCGCGGCTAGGTCTGCGCGCGCCGGTCAGCCTGCGAGTCAATCCCGACCTCGACCCGCATACCCATCCGCACATCTCGACCGGCCATCGCACCAGCAAGTTCGGCGTGCCGCTGGCGGAGATTTTCGAGTACTACGCCGAGGCGCGGACGCTTCCGGGCCTTGAGATTGTCGGTCTCAGCACGCATATCGGCTCGCAGATCACCGAGACATCGCCGTTCACGGAAGCGGCCGGCAAGGTCGCCGAAATCGTCACGCGCCTGCGATCCGACGGTTTCAAGCTGCGCATCCTCGACATGGGCGGCGGCCTTGGAATCCCCTACCAGGAAGAGCCGCCGCCGCCGTCGGACTATGCCGCGGCGCTGCTCGGACCGATCATTCGGCTGGGGCTGCGCCTGATCATCGAGCCCGGGCGGGTGCTGGTGGGCAACGCCGGAATTCTGGTGACGCGGGTGCTGTATATCAAGGAAACCGACGTCAAGCGCTTCATCGTGATCGACGGGGCGATGAACGATCTGATTCGTCCGGTGCTCTACGAGGCCTACCATGCGATCCTGCCGGTCGACGCCCGCGAGGCGCGTCCGCCGGTGGTGGCCGATATCGTCGGCCCGGTCTGCGAGAGCGGCGATTTCTTCGCCCAGGCGCGCGAGCTGCCCGAGGCGCGTCCCGGTGACCTGCTGGCCGTGATGAGCGCGGGGGCGTATGGTTTCGTGATGGCCTCGAATTACAACAGCCGGCCGCGGGCCGCCGAGCTGCTGGTCGACGGTCGCCAGGTTCACGTCATTCGTCAGCGCGAAACCTTTGAGGATCTGATCCGCAACGAGCCGATCGTCGACGTGCCGGCCGATGGCGACGCTTGAGTTCGTCAAGATGCACGGCTGCGGCAACGACTACGTTTACGTAGTCGCCGACCGCGTCCGGCCCGCCGATCCAGCGGGACTCGCCCGACGTCTGGCCGATCGCCGCTTCGGCGTCGGCGGCGACGGCCTCATCATGCTCACCCCGTCGCGCCGCGCCGATGTCGCGATGGAGATGTACAACGCCGACGGCAGCCGTGGCGAGATGTGCGGCAACGGCATCCGCTGCCTGGCGCGCCTGGCCTGGGAGCGCGAGCTGACGGCGAACAATCCGCTCACGGTCGAGACCGACGCCGGCGTGAAGACGGTGACGCTCAAGCTCGACGGCGCAGGCCGCGTGCTGGGCGCAACCGTCGATATGGGCGAGCCGATCCTCGAAGGGCGCGAGATTCCGGCCGCCGCCGAGGGCCAGATTATCGACTACCCGCTCGAAGTTGCCGGCCGGGTCGAAAAAATCACCGCCGTCTCGATGGGTAATCCGCACTGCGTGATTTTCGTCTCCGACGACGCGGTGTTCCGCCTGAGCGATTACGATTTCGCCGCCCTCGGACGCCAGTTCGAGACACATCCGTTCTTTCCGCGCCGGGTGAATGTCGAATTCGTGCTGCCGTTGACGCGCGACCGGCTGCGGATGCGCGTGTTCGAGCGCGGCTCCGGCGAGACCCTCGCCTGCGGCACCGGCGCCTGCGCCGCGTTGGTGGCCGCGGTGCTGACCCGGCGGGCCGCCCGGCGTGCTAACGTGGAGCTGCGCGGAGGCATCCTCGAGGTCGAATGGCGCGAGCAGGGCGAGCTGGCCAATCACGTCTTCATGAGCGGCGAGGCGGTCGAAGTGTTTCGCGGAGAAATCGAAGTGGACGCCGACCAGTTGGTGGCGTCCGCAGGCTAAGCGGAGGTTAGAGCGATGTTCAGTGGTGCCTGGTCAGCAATCGTCACCCCGTTGCGCGACGGCGCGGTCGACGAAGCGGCGCTGCGCGAGTTCATCGACTGGCAAATCCAGAGCGGCATCGACGGTATCGTCGCCTGCGGCTCGACCGGCGAGTCGGCCACCTCGAGCCATGCCGAACATCAGCAGGTCATCAAGCTGGCGGTCGATCACGCCCGCAAGCGCATCCCGGTATGGGCCGGCACCGGCTCCAACTCCACCGCCGAGGCGTTGCGGCTGACCAGCTTCGCGCGCGAGGTCGGCGCCGACGGCGCGCTGATGATCTCGCCCTACTACAACAAGCCCACCCAGGAAGGCATCTACAAGCACTTCAAGATGATCGCGACCACCGTCGACCTGCCGATCATCGTCTACAACATCCCGAGCCGCACCGGCTCCAATATCCTGCCGGAAACCTTCGCCCGCATGTGCGACGTCAAGAACATCGTCGGCATCAAGGAGGCGAGCGGCTCGATCGATCAGATTTCGGACATCCGGCGGCTATGCGGCGATCGGCTGGTGATCATGGCCGGTGACGATTCGTTCACGCTGCCGGACATGGCGCTGGGCGGCAAGGGCGTTATTTCGGTCATCAGCAACGTGATGCCGCGCGAGACCCATGAACTCACCGCCGCGGCGCTGGCCGGCGATTTCGCGCGGGCCCGCGACATCCATTTCCGGATGCTGCCGCTGATGCGCACGCTGTTTATCGAAACCAATCCGATTCCGGTCAAGATGGCGCTGGCGCTGATGGGCAAGTGCACTCCCGAGATGCGCATGCCGCTGCTGCAGCTCTCGGGCGGCGCAACCGAAAAGCTCCGCTCGGTGATGAAGGAACTGCGGCTGATCTGATGGAGGACAGCGGGGATTTGAACCCCCGCGACTCCTCCGAGCCTACACGCTATCCGCGCCTGCGGGCGCGAACACAGATGGGCTGGGGTACGATGCGTTCGGGCGGCGGATGAGCAAGAACATCGGCGGATCGATCACGCAGTTCGAGTACGACGGCTTCAACCCGGTGCAGGAGTTGGACGGCGCAAATCCCGCGAGCGTCACTGCCAACCTGCTGACGGGGCTGAACATCGACGAGTATTTCGCGCGCACCGACTCGAACGGCGCGATGAACTTCATCAGCGACGCGCTGGGGTCGACGCTGGCGCTCACTGATTCGAGCGGCACTATCAACACGAGTTATACTTACGAGCCCTTCGGCAATACGACCGTCGGTGGTTCAAATCCAAATCCCTACCAGTTTACCGGCCGCGAAAACGACGGCACCGGGTTGTATTTCAACCGTGCGCGATATTACAGCCCGACGTATCAGAGGTTTATCGCCCAGGATCCGTTGGACTTCGGCGGTGGAGATTTGAACCTCTATGCTTTCGTGAGAAACGACCCCGCAAATTTGACGGACAAGATGGGTCTATGTCCTCCCGGGACTCACCCGAATTGTCCGGGAGGGAGCTTTGGCTCCTGCGTGGCGTTCGGTATTTCTGCGGTTAGTCTGACTGAAGACATCGCTCTCCTGGTATGTGGCGGTAGTGGTCCGGCGGCTCCTTTATGTCTAGCCGCCGTCGAAGCGGCCTATCTCGGCCCACAGATCGGCGTATTCGTCGTTTGTCGCAACCTATGCTCATGAAGAAAACGTACATAGCTGTTACAGTTGCTGGCTCGGCGGTTCTCACGATTGCAGTCATCTCAGCTTTTCGAGCAGGACTCGTGCTGAAAATGAGCCGCGTGGGCTGGCTACCCCTGTCTCTGGCGTTCGCGCTTGTGGCCTTTGGTTTGCTTTGTGCGCTTCGCTACCGCTTCGCTCGTTTAGCCCCACAACAAAGTCGCCTAATGTTGTCGCTGGCGGTTGGTAACGCATTCCTGGGCATCAGTTGCCTGGTCGCTATACTTTGGAGCCCATCTACGGCAGGGCTAAATTGGATACCTGTCGGCTTTGTTATCGCCAGCGTCGTATTGTTCAAGGTCCTCATCCTACGTACGAGCTTCGCGGCAAAACGCGCGAGCCAACATTAAATGAGCCTGATTCTGGAGTTATGTAAGCTACAGCTACGATGCGGACGGCAGAGTGATAGCGAAGTCGGGGAGTTTCGCCCAGACCAACCTGCCGCAGGCCGCGACGGGCAACACCTTCAATGCCGGAAATGAGATGACGGCGTTCAACGGCACCGCGCTAAGCTATGACTTAAGCGGTAACCTGACCGGCGATGGCACGAACAGCTATACCTGGGATGCGCGCAATCACCTGGTCGGGATCACTGGCGGCGCGACCGCGAGCTTTGTCTACGACGCCCTCGGCCGGCGCGCGGGAAAGACCATCGGCGCGAACACGACCCAATTCGTCTACGACGGCCTAAACCCGGTGCAGGAGCTGGACGGGGCAAATCCGGCCAACGTCACTGCCAACCTGCTGAGCGTACGATCGCTAACCTCGAACCAAGGATGCAAGGAATCATCCGAGTTCGATCGGCGCACGCACCCACGAAGCGCCAAGCTTCGCCTACCTAGGCGGCCACGAGCAGTCGATCCGAACTCTCGGTCCCCTTCAGGTGCTGAAGGGGACCGGCTCACTACACCACGGAGAGAAATTCGAGTAAATCGTGCCGGATTGCCGAAATCGTCGTATCTCTGGTCCCCGTCGAGCTGCAAAAAGCCACGCACACGCGCCAATTTCGCGCCCTTCTCCGGAGAATCCGCAACCTCGAAGACTCGGTGGCGGAGAGGGGTGGATTTGAACCCCCGAGACCCTTCCGAGTCTACACGCTCTCGATCCGGTAGGACGAAGTCGCGAGCGTTAGAAGGCCGGCGAGGTCACTCGGGCGCGCGTCCATGAAGTTCCGTCGACCGCGCTGGCCTCCGCCCTGAACATCATTCTCGGACGCTGAGGGCGCGACTGAGCCGGGTTCAGGCCGGCTCGAAGGTCAGTACGGTGCGCGCGACCTCGCCCGCCTTCATCGCGCGGAAAGCCTCGTTGACATCCTCGAGACGCCCGCGCTTGGTGATCATGTCGTCCAAGTTGAGCCGCCCCTGCAAATAGAGATCGACGTAGCGCGGCATGTCGACCCGGAAGCGATTCGACCCCATGTTGCAGCCCTGCAGCCGGCGCTCGCCCCAGAACAGCGAAAAGCCGTCGACCTCGACCTTCTGACCGATCGGGATCATCCCGACCACGGTCGCGACTCCCCCCGGCGCGAGCGCTTCAAAGGCCTGCTCGGCGACCGCCTTGAGCCCGATCGCCTCGAACGAATACTGGACGCCGCCGCGCACGATGCCGCGGATGGCGCCGACCGGGTCGCCCTGCGAGGCATCGACCGCGTGGGTCGCGCCGAGTCGCTTGGCCAGCGCGAGCTTGGACTCGTGCATATCGACCGCGATGATCACGCGCGCGCCGGCCAGCCGCGCGCCCTGGATCGCCGCCAGGCCGACGCCGCCCACGCCGAACACGGCTACCGTCGAGCCGGCCTCGATCTTCGCGGTGTTCAGCACCGCGCCGAGCCCGGTGGTGACGCCGCAGCCGATCAGCGCGGCCCGATCGAGGGGCATCTGGTCGGGAATCTTCACCAGCGCATTTTCGTGCACCAGAATCTTTTCGGCGTAACCGGAGATCTCTAGAAACTGAAAGACCGGCTTGCCGCCGCTCGAAAGCCGCGGCTTGGCCGCCGCCGGACGCTGGGTCGAGGCGCGGTTGTAACAGAGATTGGGATGGCCGGTCAGGCATTGATCGCAATAGCCGCAAAAGACCGACAGGCAGGCGATCACATGATCGCCCGCCTTCAGGTAGCTCACGGCGGAGCCCACCTGCTCGACGATCCCGGCCACCTCATGACCCAGCACCGCGGGCGCCGGATGCGGATAGAGCCCATCGATGAAATGCAGATCGCTGTGGCAGACGCCGCAGGCGACGGTGCGCACCAGCACCTCGCGCTCCTGCGGCTGGTCGATGTCGACCTGCTCGATCGAAAGCGGCTGGTTCGGACCGTGAAACATCGCAGCCTTCATTGGCTACTCCTCTTCGGTTTGATCGGCGCGCAGTTCGGCAGCCCGCGCCGTGCGGATGAAGCCTGTCGGTGGATGAACTTTACTAAACTCGCGTGCGCATTGCACAGGCTTGGCTGACGCGAAGAGTCAGGGAAAAATATTCGGCGGCGCCGTGCCGCTCACCGGTACGTTGGGAATCCGGGCGGCCGCCGATCCCGCGCGCGCGAACAGCGCAGCATCCGCATCGTGGTAGACCAGCTTCCATCCCGGGCGCGCATTCATCAGCGGGTAAGCCCGGCACTTGATCGGGATCAGCACGAAGTCGTGCGGGTAGTCCTTGAGGACCGCGGCGGCGCCGGGCCGGTTGAAAAAGAACGTCAGGTAATCGTCGATCACTTTTTCGGGGTAAACCGTATCGTAGCGGCCGTCGATGAATACCTTCGAGCCGGGCCACAGATGCCAGATCAGATACTCGCCCCAGTTGAAGTCGCACAGCAGGTTGCCGTGCAGGTGATGGCTGTCGATGAACGCCACCGCGCCGGCCGGATAGTGGCCGGCGTCCATGAGCGGACCTTGAAACAGGCCGGTGTATCCGAGCAGCGCGATCGCGGCCGCGGCCATAATCACCTGGTTCGGCGTCGACTGGCGTATCGGCGGCGGCCGCGCGGCGTCCTCCGCGCTCCGTCTGGCGGCCAGTGCGAGTTCGGCGTGACGCGCCAGCGGGGCGGCGATCGCGATCACCGCCAGCGCCATGTTGCGGACCGATAACAACGCCGCCACGATCATCATGAGTGCGATCGCGACCAACGGTAAATCGCCGCCGCCGCGCGGCGCCATCGCCAGGCTCAGCGCGAACCCGGCGATCAGGACGATCACGGTGCCGTAGTAAAATATCCCACCCGGCGCGGTACGGGCCTGCACGATCACGGCGTCGGCCAGCGGACGCCAGTCGCTCACGAAGCCGCGCGTGACCGGATTCGCCAGCGCGTGACCGACCGTGTACCACATCCCGACGCCATACGGATTCAACAGCGTTGCGGCGGTCGCGGCGACGGTGATGGCGCCGGGATAGATGGCGCGCCGGGGACCGCGATGGTTGCGCAGGTCCTCGGCCGCGATCACGATCGTGAACAAGCCGAGCGCTGCGATCCCGACGATGAAGCCGCCATGCAAGTTGGCCCATAGCGCCAGAATCGGGATTGCGAGCCATAGCGCCGCGCGGCCGCGGTAGTTGTAGCGCGCCATCAGCGTCAGCAGGACGCTCAGGAAGGCGAAGGTGAAAAGCTGCGGTCGAAACTGGAGCTGCGGCGACAAGGCCGTCCCCGCCACCAGTATCAACAGCAGCTGCAGCGTGATCGAGGCGCCGGTCTCGGCCATCGCCGCCGCGATGAAAACGACCGTCACCGCGCTCATCGCGAATTTCCAGAACTTGAGTCCGGCCACGCCGCCGAAATTGTAAAACGCGGCCATCACCACTTCGGTGAGCCACTCGTGGTTATGCCACGGATGGCCGAAAGCCGAGTAAGAATATGGATCGCGGAGCGTCAGGTGGGCATGCGCGAGGGTCGCCTGGCCGAAGCGCAGATGACCCCAGAGATCCGCGTCGGCAACGCGGATGGCGTCGGCCACTGCGATCGCAACCAGTATCGCCGCAGGCGAGTAGCGCAGCAGCGACGCGGCGCCGCGTATCGCGCCCCCCCTCATCCGTGACGCGCTACTTGCGGGCCGAGACGCAGACCGTTTCGTTGCTCAGGCGCAGGATGCCGCCCGCGACGAAACGCTGCGCCTCTGCGATGACCGCATCCATGACCTGCTTGCGTGTCGCGCTATCGAGCTTCTCGATCATGGTCCGAAA
>Ga0307372_10001079_pt1 | contig 47568 bp, 51 predicted proteins | sample OX1MG_FD_202533 | JGI IMG/M metagenome (GOLD analysis project Ga0307372, IMG submission 202533) | Soil microbial communities from Risofladan, Vaasa, Finland - OX-1 | ecosystem: Environmental > Terrestrial > Soil > Coastal area > Acid sulfate soil | place: Finland: Risofladan, Vaasa | collected...
TAGCTAGCCGATCCCGCCGGCTGCTGGGCCCAGGTTCCGGTGTATGTCCAGGTCTGACTTCCTTTCTGGTAGTCCCTGCCTGCCATAGCAGGACCTGCCGCCGCGCCGGGTCGTAGACGATCCGGCCGCCAGGTACAAGCGGCGGGCTCGCGATGTTGAGTTGATTCCATGTCGAGCTGCTCCAGTTCCAAGTCTGGGAGTCCTGGGTCAGCAAGATCATCTGCCGGGTCGCTGCGTCGTATGCCATGACCGAGGTCGCGCCGGCCGGCGAGTCGGCAGGCTGCAGAAGCGTCCAGGACGAGCCGTCCCAGCTCCAGGTCGCCTGTTGGCCTCCTTGGCCTTCGGCTGCCCCTCCGCCGGAGAGCATGATCGTCCTGCTCAGTGGGTTATGGGCCACGCCGGCGCCGGCCTCGTTCTGCGGCCCGGCCGTCGACACTCTCTTCCACGAATGACCGTCGAGCGTCCACGTGTTCACGCCGCTCGGAAAGGAATCGACCAAGACAATGATGCCGCGCGCCTCGTCGAAGACCATCGACGTACCGCCAAGGTTCAGCGGAGGAGCGGCGTGCAGGTCGGACCAGCGCGTGCCGTCCCAGCCAAGGGTCTTGTGCCCCGCCAGCACCGTCATGTGCAGAGCCGGGTCGTAGGCCATCGCGTAGCCCGATTGCGCGGGGTCGGGACTGGAGGCATGCGACCACCCGCAGCCCCATTTCCAGGTGTTCTGGCCCGTGTAGTCGCTCGAATCGATCTGTTCGTTGACAAGCAGCGGGTAGCCCCCGGGGCGGTAGTAGGCGAGCACGCCTTGCTTGCCATCGGGCGAGAGCGCGCTCTGGGCGGAGCAATCGGCGACCATCGGCACCGAGTCGGCGTTGCCCACGGATTCGCACGCGGCAAGGAACGGTAGCGTCGCAATCGCCGCGTTTCTCAGCCTCACCTCACCCTACAAAAACGCCACGAGACCACAGCGGTTTCACGGGGATGAGTCAGGCCGGCAATCCATCCGGCTGCCGGTAACGGTCCAGCCGAAGAAGCCTGCCCAGTCCAGGGCGATCGAGCCAGCGCAGTTCTCTGTCGCGGTGCGGACGGTGATGGGGTAGGTCACCGTGCCGAGCGTTCGCGTTGGCGTGCCGAGGGAGAAGGCGGCGACGGTCTGGTCGACCAGCTGATGCTGGTTGACCGCGCCCTGAATCACAAGGACCGGGCGCTGAAAATAATCAAAGCCGGCCGAGAACGCGAGCAAGGCCACCAACAGCGCCAGGAGGATGCGCCGCGCTCGACGGGTGGAGCTTCGAGTTGTGCGGGGCTCGATCTCATCCTGTCGAAAGACGACCGTTGTTCTGGCGCCCATGTCGCCCAAGCGCTGGCTGTGCGACGTGACCATGACCGCGATACCACCGAGCAGATACATGCCTGGCAGCACATCGATGATTCGCAGAAGGTTGCGGACCACGATCCCCCGCAAACCGAGGGGCCGGCCGTCGATCGAGACGACGCGGAGGCCGTTGAGCGCCTTGCCCGGCGTGGCGCTGAACATGGCTTCGCAGACGGTGTAATAGACGAGCCAGATGGCCGAAGCCCAGATCACGGGGATCCCGGCCTGTGTCGTCCAGTAGGAGAAAGCCCCGCCTGAAGACGTGGCGGTGCTGAGCTGGGTCACCCCGAAGATGGCGGTGGCGATCCCGCTGAGGATGCCTACGAAGATCGAGTCCAGGATCAGCGCTACGAGTCGTGAGAAGCGCGCTCGGCGTGCTTGCTCCGCGCGGCCAGACCTGCCCGTCCCAACAGCCGCGACCGCCATGGTGGCGGGGATCATCTCACGTAGACTCGGAATGGCAGATGGAAGTCGTCAAGATCACGCCGCGCGGCTACTGCCATGGCGTGGTCGATGCGTTTCGGATCGCCAAGCGTGTCCGAGAGGAGACCGACGGGCCGGTCCACATGCTGGGCATGCTGGTCCACAACACCCACGCGACCGACGACTTGCAGCAGCAGGGGATCGCGCTGGTCGATCAGCCCGACCGCCTGGCCGGGCTGAGCCAGATCCACGAAGGGACCGTCATCTTCACCGCCCATGGCGTTTCGCCGCAGGTCAAGCAGCGGGCGCTGGAGCTGGGGCTCAAGCCGGTCGACGCCACCTGCTCGGACGTCGTGCGCACCCACGAGCTGGTCAAGGACCTCGCCATGAAGGGCTATGAGGTGGTTTACATCGGCCGCAAGGGTCACCCTGAGCCCGAAGGGGTGGTGGGTGAGGCGCCTGGCAAGGTGCACCTGGTCCAGGAGCCCGAGGACATCGACGCCCTCGACCTCAAAGGAGACCGCATCGCGGTCACCTGCCAGACGACTCTTTCGGTGTGGGACACCGAAGACCTGATCGGCCGCGTCAAATCCCGCTACCCCCAGGCCGAGGTCCACAACGAGATCTGCCGCGCGACGCAGGAGCGGCAGGAGGCGGCGGTCGAGGCCGCCAAGGACGTCGACCTGGTGATCGTCGTCGGCAGCCCAAGGTCGTCCAACTCCTTGCGCCTGGTCGAGGTCGTCAAGAAGCTCGGCCACAAGCCGGCCTACCTCGTCGACAACCTCGAGGAGCTGGACCTGGGCTGGTTCAAGGGAGCCAAAAGGGTCGGGGTCACCAGCGGCGCCTCGACCCCCACGCAGCTGACCCGGCGCGTCATCGAGTACCTGGAGGCGCTGGAAGCCCCGGGCTAGCCGCGGAGCCTAGGTTCGGCGCAGGCGTCCGATGACCCGGCTGAGCGGGCTCTTGGCATGCTCGCCCTGCGCGGGGGCTGGACCGGGCGGGGTCTCGGGAGTCGCCGGAGCGGGCCCGGCGGTGGGTCCGCCTTCGCTTTCGCGTGCGGCCGAAGCCGAAGCGGAGGCCGGGCGGCGGCGGCGGCGCCGTCGTGGGGCCGCCTTCGCCCGCTCGCCGGCCGGAGCGGGAGGGGAAACGGGCGCCGCCGCCGGCGCGGGGGCCTCCGCCGTCGTGCTGCCGTTGCCCCCAGGCCGCCGGCGGCGCCGGCTGCGACGCGGCGCCGGGGACGCCGACGTAGCGCTCGCCGACACGGCGTCGGGGGCAGAAGCAGCAGAAGTGGCGGGGGCGGCGGTCCTGGGCTCGGACGGCCGCTGCCTGGGCGCAACCCCCGTCGCCTGGCGCCGCACCGTCGCTCCGACCTCGCCTTCGGCGCACATGGCGCCGTCGGCCGTGTGAAGGTCGACCCGCCAGACCACGATCGAGGAAGTGGCTCCGGCGGCCGGCGGCCGCTTCTGGGTCAGGGTCCAGCGCGCGTAGATGGTGTCCCCCGCGTGGACGGGGCGGGGGAACTTCCAGTTCAGCCATTCCCACTCGATCACCGAAGGGACGGGCATGTCCATCGAGCCCAGCCCGACCGCCATGGCCAGGAGCAGCGCAGGCGGGACGGCTCGAGCCGCTCCGCGGTCGGCTTCGATTGTCAGGGGCGAGAAGTCGCCGGCCACACCTGAGAAAAGGGCGATGTCCGATTCAGAGATGGTCCGGCGGCGGGTGGTCCACTCGCCGCCCAGGGGAAGGTCGTCAAAAGAGAGCGGCTCCAGATCGCGCCGAGTATAGAACCAACTCGCGTCCCCCCGCGTTAACCTATGGCAACTTCACGGCTTGGAGGAGGTTTCTTGGACGTCGCGGGCGTACTGCTGGTCACCTCGGTTTTGCTCGTGGTCGCGTTCCTGCTCCTCACGCTTTCGCTGATGCGGCTCCGCGGGACCACCAGGGAGCTGCAGGCCGCGCTCGACGACGAGAGCGGGGCGCGGGATCGCGCCGCCCTCCTGCTGGCGATCGCGTCGGCGGTCAACTCGTCCCTGGCCCTCGAAGAGGTGCTGAACGTGGCCCTGACCCACGCGGGCAGGATCATGGGCGCGGTCGCGGGCGCCATGTACCTCGTGCGCCCTGGCAAGGCCGAGATGCAGCGAGATGCCTCCTACAACCTCACCAACCGCGCTCGCGGCGCCACGCGCAAGATCGACGAGGAGCCGCTGCGCTCGGCCCTGGCTGCGATGCGGCCGCTGGTGGTCAAGCTCGACGAAAGGACCGCTCCGGGGCTCGAGGCCGGTGGCCATCCCCAGCACGTGCTGGTCGTGCCGGTGCAGCGCTCGGGCCAGCTCATGGGGGCGATGGAGCTCTACCTCAACGCCTGGCGGGAGCTGACGGAGGACCAGGCCGACCTGCTCAACGGAGTGGCTTCGCAGGCCGCGATCGCGATCCGGCACGCCCAGCTCTTCGAGGCCCAGGAGGAGAACGCGCTCACCGACGAGCTGACCAAGCTGCCCAACCGCCGCGCGCTCGCGCAGCGCTTCCTCCAGGAGATGCAGCGCGCGCGCCGCCACCACAACGCGATCGCTTTCATGATGATCGACCTCGATCATTTCAAGCAGGTCAACGACACGTACGGCCACCTCAACGGAGATGCGGTGCTGGCGGAGCTGGCCACCATCCTCACCAGCGGCGCCCGCGAGTCAGACGTCTGCGCGCGGTATGGCGGCGAGGAGTTCGCGCTGATCCTGCACGAGACCACGGAGCCAGGAGCGCGAACCCTCGCTGAGCGCATCCGCACCAAGGTGGCTGCCGCCACCTTCCCCGGAGGTCTGAAGCTCACGATCTCCATCGGCGTCGCCGCGACCGATGACCCCGCCCTTTTCACGAGTCTCATGGAGTACGCGGACAAGGCTCTCTATGCCGCCAAGCAGGGTGGTCGCAACCAGGTTCGCGTCGCAGACATGAACGCGGCTGCCACCAGCAAGCAGCACGCCTAACTTCACCTAGGCGCCTCGGACGCGCACGCCGTAAAGTCCCCTCGGGATGGGGCATTTCTGCGTCAACTGCGGCGCTGCGCTCGTGCCGCGCACTATCGAAGGCCGCGAGGTCGAAGCGTGCCCGAACGACGAGTTCGTGCTGTGGCGCGACCCGAAGGTCGCGACGGCGGTCGTGGTGGAGGCGGCCGGCGGCGTGGTGCTGGGCCGGCGCGCCATCGAGCCCGGCTATGGGTTGTGGTGCCTACCCGGCGGTTTCGTCAACCACGATGAGAACCCCGAGCTGGCCGCGGCCAGGGAGTGCCTCGAGGAGATCGGCGTCGCGGTCGAGCTGAGCGGGCTGCTTTGCGTCTATCACATCGCCAAGACCGAGGCCCCGAGCATGATCGGGATCGCGTATCGCGGCAGGCTGGCCGCCGGACAATCACCTTCTGCCGGCCCGGAGATGCTGGAGGTCGCGGTGTTCCCGGTCAACGCCATGCCGCCACTGGCTTTTCCGAGCCACGAGCAGGTGCTGTCCGAATACCTCAGGTCCCAGGGGCGGGAGGCGGCAGGCGCACCTCCGAGCGTCGGCGGAGCGGCTCCGCATGGAACGCGGCCATCACGAGCGCGAGCAGGACGGACGCCGCGGCGCACGCGGTGAACCCGGCGGCGTAACCGCTCGCCTGGACGATCGGCCCGAACGCGAGCGGCCCGACCGACAGGCCGACGAAAAGGACCGTTCCGTATGTCCCCATCGTCACTCCGCGTGTGGACGTGGCGGAAAGGTCGGCGAACACAACCCCGATGGCGACAAAGGCCGTCGCCATGAACGGCGTTCCGATCATCAGGACGATCGCGGGCCACAGGAACCCGCTCAGGTGTCCCAGCACCACAGTGGCCGCGGCCCAGACGATGGCGCCCGTGAACACGATCGGCCAGCGGTGCGTTGCGCGGTCCACCAGCCGGCCGCCGGGAGGACGCGACAGGCCGTTGACGACCGCTTGCAGCGCGAGGAGATAGCCCACCTGCGAGCTCGCCAGGTGCAGCGCCTCCTTGCCGAAAACGGGCAGGAATGCGCCCACGGTGCCCCACGACACCGTGATCGCGATGAGCCCGATCGTCACCGGTACGAAGGACGGCTGGCTTATCAAGGCCCGTAGCGGTCCGCGGAGCGAAAGGCCATGGCCCGAGTGCTGGCGCGTGCCGCTGGCCGCGATGGCCCCGGGGATGGTGAAGATGAGCAGCGCCGTCGTGATGGCGATGTCGGTCCTCACGTCGATCCATCGCAGCGCCAGCCCCGCCAGCGACGGGCCGATGAAGAATCCCGCCTGCATCGAGAAGGTCAGCCAGCCCATGGCCCGCCCGAGCTTGCCGGCGGCCACCGATTCCGTCACCGCGCTGAAAAGAGAGGCCTGCTGCGCTCCGGCCGCGAGTCCGCCCACGATCTGCCACAGGAACAGCGGCGCCACGCTCGGCGTCGCCGCGGTGGCGAGCTGCGAGGTGGCGGCCAGCACGAACGAGATCGCGAGCAGCGTGCGTGCGCCGAAGCGGTCGACCAGTATCCCCGAAGGCAGGGAGAGCAACGCTGCGGCAAGCGTCGATACGGAGAAAAGCGCGCCCACCTCGAAGCGCGTCGCGCCAAGATCGTGGGCGTACAGAGGCACCGTCAGGCCGCGCGCCGAGAGGGCGGCGAAGGACGCGCCGGCAGCAATATAGATCGCCAGCGACCTGCGTGACTCGAGGGCGCCGGCGATCACCGACCTAACATAGCGGCGCATGCGGGAAGGGCGATCCCGAGCGGTGTCCACGTGCTGATGACGCTGAGCCCATGACCGTGCGGCGCGCTGCCGAGCTGCTGGGCGCGGCAAGAAACGGGCTGGCGCTCACGGGCGCCGGGGTCTCGGCCGAAAGCGGGATCCCGACGTTCCGCGGAGAGGGCGGGCTGTGGAAGAGGTTCGACCCGGTGAAGGTCGCCTCGATCGATTACTTCCTCGCCGATCCCAGTGCGTACTGGAGCGCGTCGAAGGAGCGCGGCCGAGTCGCGCTCGGGGCGAGCCCGAACCCCGGCCACGCGGCGCTCGCGGAGCTCGAGACCGCGGGGCGCCTGGCGGCGATCGTCACCCAGAACACCGACGGCCTGCACCAGGACTCGGGCAGCAGGCGCGTCATCGAGCTGCACGGGTCGGGCCGCACTGTTCAGTGTCTCGACTGCGGCTTTCGCGAGCCCCGGTCCGAGGTGCAGGCGCGGCTGGAGGTTGAGATGCCTCCGCGATGTCGCTCGTGCGGCGGAACATTGCTCAAGCCGACGGTGGTGCTGTTCGGGGAGGCGATGCCGCAAGCGGCCGTGCAGGAAGCCCTGGCGCTCGCGCGCGCGGCGGACGTGATGCTGGTCGTGGGCACCTCGCTGGTGGTCTACCCCGCCGCCGAGATCCCGCTCGTCGCGGCTCGCTCCGGGGCGCGGATGATCGTCGTCAACGCCGAGCCGACGCCTTTCGACGACCTCGCCGAGGTCGTCATCCACGGCCGCTCGGGCGAGGTGCTCCCGGAGATCGCGCGCCTCATCGTCGACGGATGACTCGGCGGCTTACATCTGCTCCAGGTGGCCCTTCAAACTCAAAATCGCGACCCTGTCCGGTGGCAGGTCATCGGTTACTGACAGCCTTCCAACAAACGCGCCCGCCGGCGCGTTGACCGCCGGGTAGCTGAGCTCGACCGAGCAAGTAGCGCCCGGGGCCAGGGTTTGACTGCTGCAGCCGTCGTTGGAGATCGCCACGTAACCGGCGGGCTGCACCGAGATCGAGCCCAGCGTGACAGAAGCTGCAGTCCCGGAATTCGTGATGAGGACGACGACGGAACGCCCTGAGCTGCCGGGGCCCCTGATCTGGTCGAGGAAGTCGACGCTGGACGGATCAAAGGTCAGCGCGGCGGTCGCGCTGGGCCTGAGCGACGGGCTCGGAGCGCCCGTGGTCGTCGCCCCGCACGCGCCGAGCGGTGCGCATGCCGCGAACAGGAGTAGCGCGGCGATGCCGCAGGCGGCTTGAATCGAGCCGGCAGCGCGCAGTTGGGTTCGAACCGCCTCCGACAAAGCGCCCGCCAGCCTCTCACCAGCAACGACCGCGATGTCGTTCACAAGTGGGTGACGCTGCCCGCGATGACCCGGCGGCCGTCCACGATCAGCTCGCCGCCGCCCCCGACGTCGTCCGCGACACCTTCGAACGATTCCCCCGCAAGGTCGACCCGCACGCGCCGGCCCAGGGTGGCCGACAGCTCGCGCCAGCGACCGATCACCGCCTCGGGCGGCGCGGAGCACCAGAAGTCCATCTTCTCGGTCAACCTGGCGAGCAGCTCGTCGGCGGGCTGCTCCAGCCTGGCCGCGCCCTCTGGCGCTGAGGTGAGGTTGATGCCGATGCCGCAGACGGCTTTGAGTGGTGAGGCTTCGACCAGGATCCCGCCGAGCTTGCGCCCGCCGGCCAGCAGGTCGTTGGGCCACTTCAGGCGCACCTCGGGCCCACAGGATTCGGCCGCCGCCACACCGGCCGCGAGGCTGAGAATCGGGTTCGGCCGCACGACGAACGAGACGAGCAGGGCGGTCCCGGGTGCCGCCTCCCAGCGGTTGCCGGCGCGCCCCCGGCCGGCCTCCTGGTGATCGGCGACCACGATCGTGCCGATCGGCAAGTCGCGGGCGACGTCCTGGGTGGAGGTCACCGAGCCCAGGCGGACGACCCTCGGTTGCGCTTTCCCCACGACCGGTAAGCTAGCTCAGTGGCGCCGAGGAAGCTTCACCGCGCCGTGGTGTTGGTGGTGATGATGCTGCTTGCCGTGGGTCTGATCGTGATGTTCACGGCCGGTGCAGTGGCCACCTTTGACAGCCACAGCTTGATTGCGCTCGCCGTCGTCCTGGTGGCGGCGGCGGTCAGCGGCGTCGCCTTCAGCTGGAAGCGCTACAGCAACCGCGGCTGATTGCGCAACCTCCGCCTCGGCTACAAGGCTTCGGCTGAGCAGTTCGGCCCGCGCGAGCTGCTCGATTTTGCGGTCGCCGCCGAAACGAACGGGTTCGACAGCGTGTTCGTCAGCGACCACTTCCAGCCGTGGCGTCACTCTGATGGCCATGCGCCGTTCGCCTTCTCCTGGCTCGCGGCGGTGGGTGAGCGAACGAGCCGCGTCGCGCTTGGAACCTCGGTGGTGACGCCGACCTTCCGCTATCACCCGGCCATCGTGGCGCAGGCGTTCGGCACTCTCGGGTCGCTTAACCCGGGCAGGATGATCCTCGGGGTGGGCACGGGCGAGCATCTCAATGAAGGCGCGCTCGGCATCGAGTGGCCGGACAACAAGGAACGGTTTGCGCGGCTGCGTGAAGCGGTGCGCCTCATCCGCCAGCTCTGGACCGAACAGCTGGTGACATTTGACGGCGAGTACTACCACACGCGCAACGCGACCATCTACGACCGCCCGGACAAGCCGGTGCCGATATACGTCGGCGCGGGTGGTCCGCAGGTGGCGAAGTTCGCGGGCCGGGGGGCCGATGGCCTCATCTGCACGTCCGGCAAGGGAATGGAGCTCTACTCCGAGCAGTTGCTGCCCTCGTTCGAAAGTGGCGCCAAGGAATCGGGCCGTGACGCAAGCGAGCTCGACAGGATGATCGAGGTCAAAGTGTCGTACGACACCGACCGCGCTCGCGCCCTGGAGGACACCAAGATCTGGGCGGCGCTGGCTCTGCCGGCCGAGTCCAAGGCGGGAATCGACGACCCTCGCGAGATGGAACGCCTGGCTCACGGCGTCGAAGACGTGGCCCACAAGCGATGGCTGGTGTCCAGCGACCCTGACGAGCACATCGAGCAGCTGCGGCCTTACCTGGACCTCGGGTTCAACCACCTGGTGTTCCATGCTCCCGGCGATCGCCAGGCGCGCTTCCTGGAGCTGTACGGCTCACAGATCCTGCCGCGCATCCGCAAGGAGTGGGGCTAGGCGTGGCCACCTGGGTCATCGTCCTCATCAAGGATTTCGGCTCGGCGAAGCAGAGGCTGCGCCCGGCCCTCGGGCCCAGGTCGCGACGCGCGCTGGCCCGGCGCAACGCGCGCCTGGCGGTGAGCGCCGCGGCGGCAGGGGACCACGTGCTGGTGGTCGCCGGCGGCGAAAGAGTGGCGACGCTGGCCGCAATGTGGGGCGCCGAGGTCCTGCTGGAGCCCCGCGAGGAGGGCCAGAACGTGGCCGCATCCCGCGGTATCGCCAGGGCCGTGTCGGCGGGCGCGGATGCGGTGTTGCTGCTTTCGAGCGACCTCCCTCTCGTGACGGCACCAGCGGTGCGCGATCTGCTCGATGCCGCGGCGGCCACCGATCGCCCACTGGTGATGGCCGTGCCCGCGATCGGCCGCGGTGGCACCAACGCCCTCTACCTGCGACCCCCGGACGCGATCTCGCTTCATTTCGGGGACGACTCGCTGGGCAAGTTCCGGCACGACGCCGAGTCGCGCGGAGTCGAGTTCCTCATGCACCACTCCGAAGCGATGGCGCTCGATCTCGACGAGCCCTCGGACCTCGTGCGACTACGACGCGCGGTGTGAATCGAATCGAGCTGATCGGCGTCGAGGGCCTGCCCGAGATACTGGCTGGTGACGATCTCGGTGACCTGATCAGCGCGCGGGCCGCGCTCGCCGCCGGTGACGTGCTCGTGGTGGCTCAGAAGGTCGTCTCCAAGTCGGAAGGCCGCCTGGTCGATCTGGACACGGTCACCGCCGGAGAGGAGGCGGTCGAGATCGCGGCGCGGTTGATCGCGGCGCCCGATCCACGCGCCGTGCAGGTCGTCCTCGACGAGAGCGTGCGCGTAGTTCGCTCGGAGCGCGTGCTGATCACCGAGACCCGCCACGGATTTATCTGCGCCAACGGCGGGGTGGACCATTCCAACGTCGGGGGGCGCAACCTCCTGAGCCTCCTTCCGGAAGATCCCGACGCGAGCGCCGAGCGCCTCCGCAGCCGCCTGCAGCAGCTGGCGGGAGTCGATGTGGGCGTCATCGTCTCGGACACTTTCGGACGGCCGTGGCGAATCGGGATCGTCAACGTCGCTTTGGGTGTTGCGGGGCTGCCGGCGACTCTCGACCTCCGGGGAACCGTTGACGACGCCGGCGAGAGCCTTCACGCGACCGTCCTCGCCGTCGCCGACGACATTGCGGCTGCGGCAGGCATCGTGATGGGCAAGACCGCACGAATCCCGGCGGTCATCGTCCGCGGGCTTCACCTGGAAGGCGCCTCCACGGGGCGCGACCTGATCAGACCGGTCGCCGAGGACCTGTTCCGCTGAGGACGGTGCTGCTCGCAGGCGGCACCGGCGGGGCAAAGCTCGCCGTCGGCCTCCAGTCGGTCCTTCCGCCCCGACACCTGACCGTGGTGGCCAACACGGCCGACGACGACGAGTTCTGGGGTCTCCTGGTGTGCCCCGACGTCGACGCCGTGCTGTACCGGCTGGCGGGCATCTTCAACGAGCAGGCGGGCTACGGCGTCAGCGGCGACACCTTCCACGTCCTGGAAGCGCTGTCGAGAATTGGTGAGGACGGGTGGTTTCGAATCGGTGACCGGGACATTGCGACTCATCTGGTGCGCGATGACCTCATGCGACGTGGAGCGACGCTCACCGAGTCCACCCTGGCGTTGTGCGAAAGGTTCAACCTGAACGCGCATGTGCTGCCGATGTCGGACGCGCAGGTCCGGACGCGTTTTGCGACCGACGAGGGCGAGCTCTCGTTCCAGCAGTACTTCGTCCGTGAGCGCCTGAGACCCAGGCTTGCCGCGGTCCGGTTCGCCGGCATCGAGTCGGCGAAGCCGTCACACGAGGTCGTGTCGGCACTCCGCGACGCGGAGCTCGTCGTGATCGGTCCGTCCAACCCGATGATCTCGGTGGAGCCGATCCTTCGAGTCGTCGGATCCCACCTGCACCGCGCTCGCACCGCCGCCGTGACGCCGATCGTCGGCGGCGCCGCCCTCAAGGGGCCGACGGTCGAGATGATGAGGGCTCTGGGCGTCGAGCCCAACCCTCTCGAGGTGGCGCGGATCTATCGCGAGGTGGCCGGCACCTTCGTGCTGGACGAGCGCGACAGATCGCTCGCCGGCGAGATCGAGGGCCTGGGGTACCGCGTGCTGGTCTGCGACACGGTCATGAAGGACGGCGGACGTGTCCTCGCGGAGGCGCTGCTAGCCCACGTGTGAGTTGCCGATCATCACGAGCACGCCGATCAGCACCATCACGAGCCCAACCACGAAGATGGCGTACTGAGCGATGGCGATCGCCGGGCTGGGTGTCTTGAAGACGTCATCTGCTTCGGTCCCAGGCGCCTCGCCCGAGGCGAGCTGCCACGAGCCCGAAGGGCCTGAGCCCTTGCCCTTCCTCGATGTTTCCGGCTCGGCGCCGCCAGACATGTCCTTGCTGTCGCCGACGATCGACCAGGACGCTCCTCCGCCGGCCGGCGTCGTGACCGAAGGCTGAGCTGGTTCGATGGGCGTTCCCGGTCCAGACGGGGCAGGCGCGGGTGTCCATGCCGGCTCGCCCGCCGGCGGCTGGTTGGCGGGCGGCTCGGGAGGCTGGTACGCAGGTGGCTCGGGAGGCGTCTGGACCGGCTCGGGCGCAGGTTCGTAAGGCGGCGGGGCTGCCGTCGTGGGGCCGAAGGGACTCGAGCCCGGCGGGGTTGGTTCCCACGGCGAGTCTCCGGGAGGCGCTTCAGGAGCGCCGAAAGGCGGGGCCGGCGCTGCGGGCGGTGGCTCGTAGGCGGCGGGCGCGTAGGAGGTGGCCTGGCTGCCCGGCGCCACGGCGAACGGAGGCGCGGCTTCAGGTGAGGGCTCGGCCGCCTTGTCGGGGTGGCCGTGGGGTGCCAGCGTGCGCTGTCGGGCGGCTCGCACCTTGTGCTCGATCTGCGAGCGCCTCGCCGAGTACATCGACCGCTTGTCGACCGACTTGCGGCGCATGACGAAGAAGACGGTCACCACCCCGATGAGCGCGACGAGTGGCCCGGCGACAAGGGCGATGGGCATAGGGGCCGATTATCGGCGATCACGGCGCATGTGTGACAATCGCCGCCGTGGCACTTTACGACCGGATCCAGTCAGACTTGGTCGATGCGCGCATGAAACGTGACGAGCTTTCTCTGACCACGCTTTCCCTGCTCAAGAGCGAGCTGGTCAAGGTCAGCAAGGAGGGCGGGGCCGGCGGAAAGATCGACGACGACGTCGTCGTGCGCGTGGCGAGGAGAGAGGTCAAGAAGCGCGAGGAGGCCATCGAGGTCTATCGAAAGGCGGGTCGGGAGGAATCGGCGCAGCGCGAGGAGGCGGAGATGGGCGTGCTCCGCGGATACCTCCCTGCGGCCATGAGCGAGCTGGAGGTGGAGGCCGAGGTGCGCGCGGTCATCGCGGAGCTCAAGCCTGACGGCCCCAAGGCGTTTGGAGCGGTCATGAAGGCTGCGACCGCGCGACTGGCGGGCAGGGCGGAGGGCCAGCAGGTGGCCGCCGCGGCACGCAAGCTGCTTGGCAGTTAAGAAGAAAGCATGGATGTCGCCGCCGCCGCCACGCGGCGCGCGGACTCGGGCCAGGCTGACCTATGAGCTTCTCCGCGACCTGTACCCGGCTGTCACCGAGCTCGCGCACGAGGACCCGTTTCAGCTCCTGATTGCGACGATCCTGTCAGCGCAGACGACGGACCGGTCCGTCAACCTCGTGACGCCGGAGCTGTTTCGTCGCTATCCGACTCCGACCGACCTGGCGGGCGCCGACCCGGCGGCGGTCGAGACGCTGATCAAGCCGACCGGCTTCTTCCGCGTCAAGACGAGAACGATCATCGCCGCGAGCCGCAAGATCGTCGAAGGCTTTGGTGGCGTGGTGCCGCCCCGCATGGAGGAGCTGGTGACCATCCCTGGGATCGGCCGCAAGACCGCCAACGTGATTCTGGGCGTCGGTTTCGACGTCCCCGGATTCGCGGTCGATACGCACGTGACGCGCCTGACCAACCTGTTGAAGCTGGTGGCGACCCGTGATGCCGTGAAGATCGAGCACCAGGTCTGCTCAATGGTCCCCAAGGAGGAGTGGACCGGGCTCTCGCTGCGGCTCATCCTGCACGGCCGGAGGGTGTGTGTGGCCCGGCGGCCGAAATGCGAGGAGTGCGTGCTCAACGACTTCTGCCCCTCGTCGCGCCTGCGTCCCAAGAGCCGCCGGAGCGCCTGAGAGGCCCGCTTCGCGGGCCACCCTGTCCCAGCCGGTTCCCGCCCCCAACCGGCGCTCCTGGCCCGGATGGAACCAGGAAGATTCGCGCCATGCAACCCAGCTTGTTATGGCCGAACATCTGTTCTAATATCGCCGAGCATGGAGCCGCCCGAGCCACGCCTGGCTGACGTCGAGTACTCCGAGGTGGAGTGCAAGACGGCCCTGAACCCGGTCAAGAACATGGGCTTCGCCTGGTCGCTCAACCCGTACACCGGCTGCGAGCATCGCTGCGCTTTCTGCTATGTGCGGGCGTTCGAGCTCCGCGCCGACCGTCCTTCTGACGACCGTTACGGGCGGAACATCAGGGTCAAGGTCAACGTGGCGTCGGTCCTCCGCGCCGAACTGTTGCGTCGCTCGTGGCGAAGGGAGACGATCGTCATCGGCGCCGCCACCGATCCATACCAGCCCGCCGAAGGTCGCTTTCGCCTGACCAGGCAGTGTCTGCAGGTGCTGCGGGACTTCTCGAACCCGGCGGCTATCATCACGCGCGGTCCGATGATCGTCCGCGATGTCGACGTCCTGGGCGAGCTGGCGCGGCGCGCCGCCCTGCACGTGACCTTCAGCATCCCGACCGTTGACGAGGAGGTCTGGCGGAAGACCGAGCCGGGGACCGCGCATCCACGCCAGAGGTTGCGCGCCATCGAGAAGCTCGTCTCGGCGGGGATCGACGTGGGGGTAGGCATGGCGCCGATCTTGCCTGGCCTGTCCGACCGCCCCGACCGCCTCGAAGCCGTCGTCAAAGCAGCGCGCGCTGCCGGGGCGACCGGTCTGTGGGCTTCCATGCTCCATCTCAAAGACGGCACCCGCGAGCATTTCATGAGCGTCTTGAGCAAGCACTGGCCGGAGCTCGTCCCGCGGTACGAGCGCGCGTACTGGTCGCGTGCCTACCTACCGCAGACGTTCGGCGAGGCGACTTTGAAGGAAGTGTCGCGCCTGCGAAGGTTCCATGGCGTCTCCGATCGAAGAGGACTCGTTCTCAGGCCGCCGCCCGCGCCCGAGCAGCTTTCGCTTCTTCACTAGAACTACGATTTCGCAAATGCGAAGCCCCATTGACGTGCTCGCCGGACGGGTCGGCGGTTTCAAGAAGATGGAGATCGCCCGCCGGACCGTCCCCTGCTACAAGCACGTGATCGAGAAGGACGGCGAGCGCCTCGCGCTCTGCCTACTTGTCGATTCGGGCAAGCTGTACCGTTTCCCTTTCGAGGATGCCAAAGGCATCAAGAGCCTGGGCATCAAGGCTCGATTCCTGCGCGGCGAGATGGAACACCTTCGATTGCGGGAGTTCCAGCCCGGCCTGTGCCGCTATGTTGAAAGAGCCGTCCAAGCCGTCTGAGTCACTCGTCCAGGAGCTCCTCGCGGAGCGGCGAGAGCTGAAGGTCGCGGTGGAGCGGTTGCGTCTCGAGCTCGAAGAGGCGAAGCGCAGCTCCGGTGGGCCCAACCCCAGGGTGCAGGAGCTCCAGACCGAGATCGAGAGACTGCGATACCAGCTCGCTTCGGCGCGCGCCGAGGCCGGGCTCATGCGTGAGCAGCGCGACGAGCTGCGCCTGGGCGTCGAGCGCGCCCTGGAGCTGTTCGCCAGGCAGTAAGAAAGAAGAAGGCCCCGCCCGATCCGGGGCCTTCGGTTTGCGTTTGGGTTACTTGACGGAGTTCGCCAGCTGGTCGACGTATGGGTTGATGAAGCTCCCGATCAGCGGAGCCTGAATGCGCTGGCCGGTGCCCTGCAGGCCCTGGATCAGGAATATGACCCAGTAGACGAAAGCCACGAAGCCGAGTAGCACCGACAGGAGGTTGACCACCGGGATGAACCCCAAGACGATGATGATGATCTGCAGGCCGCCGAAAACCACGATCGAGTTGGCGGCGTTCCACTTGACGTCAGGGTCGTCTTTGCCGACGAACAGGAAGATCAGCCCCGTGATCCAGCCCACCAGGTAGGCAAGGATCGAGTACGTCTTCTTGGTGCTCCCCGCAGCGCTGGGCGTCCCCCCCATCGGGGAAGGCTGGCTCGGGGGCGGGGGCGGGATCTGCGACATGGACTTTCCTCCTCCTACTCGCTGGCTGTTGCGCGCCAGATTATGGGTGGAATGACGCGAAAACGCTAGGGTCATCTGCTGTTCATCGTCACCGGCGGCTGAATTCGAAACTTCTCTGGTAGGCTCGCGAAGGAGATGACCGACTCGGGTCAGCCGTCGACGCCGCCCTCAAATCAGCCACCGCCGGCGGTTCCTTCCTGGGCTCCCAGCCCGGGCCAGGGCGGACCTGGAAGCCCCGCAATTCCTGCGCCGGATGCTCCCGCCACCCCCGCGTCACCATCCCTGAACCTTCCCGACGTGGCGACCATGCGCCTGATCCCTGTCCCGCCACCGTCGACGCCGCCTCCCTCGGTCGCCGCCATCACGACCCCGCCGCAGATACCGGGCGAGCGCTACATCGGCAAGTACCTCGTCAAGAGGGAGCTCGGGCGCGGCGGCATGGGCGCCGTCTACTTAGCCGAGCAGCCCGGCCTGGATCGCGAGGTCGCGATCAAGCAGCTCGTCGCCTCCGCGGCAGCCGACCCGGTGGCCTTGAAGCGCTTTCTCCAGGAAGCCCAGGTGATGGCCCGCACGAGCCATCCCAACCTGGTCCAGGTGCACGACCTCGAGCTGATGGGCACCGAGAACTACATCGTCCTCGAGTTCGTCCGCGGCAAATCGCTGCGCGATTGGATCAACCAGGGGCCGATCCCGCCCCCGCAGGTGTTCGCCGTCATACACGGCGTCCTGCAAGCCCTCGATTACGCGCACAAGCGGGCCATCGTGCACCGTGACATGAAACCGGAGAACGTGCTCCTCTCCGACGACGGGATGGTCAAGGTCGCCGACTTCGGCATCGCGCGGCTCACCGACGACAGTGGGGTCGGAGGGACGGCGACCAAGACGGGTACGACGGTCGGCACCCCGCAGTACATGTCTCCCGAACAGGTCGCCTCCAGCAAGGTGGACGGGCGGAGCGACCTCTACTCGGCGGGGATCATGCTCTACGAGCTGGTGACCGGCCAGCCGCCGTTCACCGCCTCCGAGGCCGATGGGCCCTTCACGCTGATGGCCAAGCACGTACAGGCGCCGCCCAAGCCGCCGTCGGTGTTCCAGCCCGGCCTCGATCCAGTCCTCGAGCAGCTGATCTTGAAGTCGATCGCCAAGCGGCCGGAAGACCGCTTCCAGACGGGAGAGGAGTTCGACACCGCGATCTCGCGGGTGGCCGATCGCATGTGTCCGGGTTGGCAGCGGAGCCTCGAGCCTGGCGCCGACCTGTCGCGCATGGTGCCAAGCGCCGCGCTGCCCGCCATCGCCCCCGCGACGCCGATCGGCATCGCGATCGCGCAGCCCGCGATGGCGGTGCCGGCACAGGCGGTGTACAACCCCGCCCCGCCTGTCAAGCCCGTGGCCAAGAAGGCGACCGGCTGCCTCGGCGTCCTGATCGGAATCGCAGGGGTCTGGGCACTCGCCGGCCTCCTGGCTGTGGCGGCCCTGCACTAAGCAGGCTAGTTCGGGGAGATTCCCTCGCGGGCCATGGCCTGTTCGGCCGCCTCTCCGACGAGGATGTCGCGCGAGCCGGACTCTCCGGCCGCGATCACGGTCTGCTGCGTGTACTGCGAGGTGTAGTCGTGGTGGACCTGGGTCGCCATCTCGGTCGGGAACTGCACCCAGGGTGAGCTCGGGCTCTCGCGGATCGCCGTGAGCTCGTAGATCCGGAACGTCTCGGCCGACTTGCCTTTCAGCTGGACGCCGGGCACCAGGTCCACCGCGATGTAGTCCTTGCACATCTGGTAGGTCTCCTCGCCGATCAAGACGTGGAACGCGGGCGCGTGCGCGCAGAACCGCGCGGCCGTGTTGACCGTGTCTCCGAGCGGGGTGTACTGGATGCGGCTCCTTGAGCCCATGTTGCCCACCACCGCCGGTCCGCTGTTGATCCCGATGCCCCACCGGATCGGAGGCAGTCCCTTGGCCAGGAGCACCTGCTCCAGCTCGGGGGCGTGGTTGACGAGGTCGTAGGCGCACCGGACCGCGAGCAGGGCATGGTTCTCCTGTTGGCGAGGGGCGTTCCAGAACGCCATGATCTCGTCGCCGACGTACTTGTCGACGGTCCCGTCCCACTTGAAGATCAGGCCGCTGAGATGGTCCAGGTAGGTCGTCACCAGCTCGGTCACGTCCGGCGGGGCCATCGACTCCGACATCGACGTGAAACCGCGGATGTCGACGAACAGGAGCGTGATGTCGCGCCGCTCGCCGCCTCGCATGATGTCGTCCACGCCGCGGCGCGTCATGGCCAGCTGCGCCACGATCTCTGGCTTGAGGTACTGCCCGAATATGGCTGTCACCTTGCGCTTTTCCCGGTCCTCGTAGAGGAAGCGGTAGGCGGTCACGCCCGAATAGGTGAGGGCGATGGCGAGCCACGGGTGGAACACGTCCGGGACGAAGTTGTAGAAGGACGCCAGGGCCGCCATGGCGAACGTGAAGACGACCAATACGACGACCGTGCCGAGCAAGCCCCAGAGCACGCTGACCCTCGACACGCCGACCGCCGTCGCCAGCCCGAGCACGAGGATGAGCAAGAAGAGCAACCAGGCGGGCTCGGGCGTCAGGAGCGTCGAAGGCGCTCCCGACATCATCCGCACGACGTTGGCGAGGATCTCTACGCCGGCCATCGAAAGGGTGCCGTTGCTGCCGGCGCTGGTGGTCACCAGCTGCTCGTCGTTGACCCCCGACAGGTCATACGCGCCGACCAGGACGATGTTGCCTTTGAACATGTCCGCCGGCGCGGCGCCGCTGATCACGTCTGCCAGCGACACGTAGTGCTTGTAATGGACAAAGTTGTTTGGTGGCCCTGAGAAATTGATCAGGGCCGCGCCTTTGGAATCGACCGACATGTCGAATCCCGTTCCCACGCTCGCCGTCCCACCCGATTCCTGCGGCTCGGGGAACGTCTGGAAGTCAGGCTGCGATGCCCGGAAGGCGGCGAACCCGAACGTGTCGATAAGCGGCGTCGCGCACGTCCCCGCCGCGTAGCAGGCGGGCTGCACGAACATCGGCACCCGCCTGACCACGCCATCGGCGTCGAGCACGAAGTCGGGCGAGGCGAGGACCACGTTGGGGTCCGGCTTCTGGCAAGGCGCATTCGGGTCGGGGTTGGGGTCAAGGCAGCGGAACTGCTTGAGGGGGATCTGGTCGATACCTGCCGGCGGCCCGACCTGGACCACCTTGCCCTGCTGGACCTGGAGGTCCGAGGCCGGGTACGACAGGACGACGGGGATCGTGCTGGCGGCCAGCGCCCTGGCGAAGGTGCCGTCGGTCAGCGGGTCCCTGGGGTCGGCGAACTCCACGTCGAATCCCACGACCGTGGCGCCGTCCTGCTCCAGGTTCTTGAGGGCCTCTGCATAGACGCTGCGCGGAAACGGATAGGTTCCGATCGCCTGCGCGCTGCGGTTGTCGATGCCCACGATCACGACTCCGGGGCCGGGATCTGTTTGGTTGGCGAACAGGCGGTCCTCCGGGTGGACGGCGATCTTGACCAGGCATCCCGACGGCCCGGCGTTGCAGACGGCCTGCTGTGTGTAAAGCCAGTAGATGGCACCGCTGAGTACCAAGGCCAGGACGACCGCCACGACGGCGCGGTAGGTGTACCAGTAGCGGATGTAGCGGCCCACGGGCGGAGGGATCATAGACCTGCTCGTTCAGGTTGTGATTACGATCGAGCGATGACGGTTCGCTGCGGGATCGCCGGGTGGATCGACAAGTCGCTGATCGACTCCAAGCTGTTCTACCCGCTCAACGTCAAGACGTCCGAGGAACGTCTCCACTTCTACGCCACGCAGTTCTCGCTGGTCGAGGTGGACTCCACCTACTACGGGATGCCCAAACCCGAGAACTCCGAGCTGTGGGTGGCCCGCACGCCGTCCGGTTTCACATTCGACGTCAAGTCCTTCTCTCTCTTCACCAATCACCCGACCAAGCCGATGGCGCTGCCCAAGGACATTCGCGACGAGCTGCCCGAGAACCTGCGCGAAAAGAACATCTACCTGGAGCACATGCCGGATGAGCTCGTCGATGAGTCGTGGGACCGCTTTCGCGCCGCCCTCGATCCTCTGCAGTCCGCCGGCAAGCTGGGCGCTGTCTTCTTCCAGTTCCCGCCGTGGTTCCTGCCGTCCTCGCGCTCACTTGCCTACATCGAGCAGTGCCAGGAGCGCATGTTCGGGTTCCAGGTTGCGGTCGAGTTTCGCAAACCGGAGTGGCTCGATCCCCGGCACCGCGACGGGACGCTGGCTTTTCTGCGCTCCCGCGACATCCCGTTCGTCGCGGTCGACGTGCCTCCCGGTCACAAGACGAGCATGCCACCGGTGTTCGACGTCACCTCGAGCAAGCTTGCGGTCATCCGGTTCCACGGCCGCAACCACGAAACCTGGGACATCAAGGGCGCACCGCCCAACCTCCGGTTCCGCTACGACTACAAGGACGAGGAGCTGGCGGAGTGGGTGCCACGCATCAAGGAGATGGAGCGATCGGCCAAGCAGGTGCACGCGCTCATGAACAACAATTACTCGAACTACTCGGTCAAGAATGCACAGCAGCTGGAGAGGCTGCTGGAGGCGTGGCCAGAAGTAGCGCTAGCCTTCGAGCCGCCCGCTGCCGGCGAGGTGCGGTGAAGCCCGCCGCCTCGCTTCACCGAGTGCGTGGTCCATCAGGCCTCCGAACAGCGGCTCCGCGAGATGACCGAGGCGGATGGGCAACACCATCGCGTCGCGGCGCGGATAGCGTGCCGTCCGGACGATGAGGTTCGCGACCCACGACGCGGGGTACTCGGGCCCGACCGGCCGCTCGGTGTCGTCGAAGAACTCGGTGTTGCCGGTGACGCCGGGGTAGACGGCACAGACCTTGACGCCGGTGCCCGAAAGCTCTCCACGCAGCGCGTGGGAGAAACCGACCACGGCATGCTTGGTGGCCGAGTAGATCGCCGAGTACGGGGAAGCTCGAAAACCCACCACCGAGGCGACGTTGATGATCACCCCACGCCGGCGCTCGAGCATCCAGGGCAGCGCCGCCTGGGTGGTCGAGATGACTCCCTTGAGGTTGGTGGCGATCAGCTCGTCGATCTTGTCGTCGGGCATCTGGTGCAATCGCCCCATCCAGCCGACGCCGGCGTTGTTCACCAGCACGTCGAGGCGCTCGTGGTCGCGAATCGCCGCGGCGATGAACGCCCGGGCGTGGGATCGCTGGCCCACATCCAGCAGGCGCACGTTGACCTCTGGCGAGCCTGCCTGGCGGCACTTCACCGCGACGGTATTCAGGCGGTCGAGCCGTCTCGCGCCGAGCTCCAGCCTGGCGCCTCGCCGGGCAAAGGCCAGCGCCGTGGCGGCCCCGATGCCGCTCGAGGCCCCGGTGATGACGACGACTGCTCCCCTCAGCCTCACGAGGCTAGCTTATGGTCGGGCCGTAGAATCGCAGTCACATGAAGGCGCTGACTTTTATCGGTGAGGGAGACGTGAAGGTGGTCGATGTGCCGAAACCTTCGATCAGCGGGTCCGGTGACACCCTGGTCAAGGTGACGCTGGGGGCGGTCTGCGGCTCCGACCTCCACATCTACCACGGCCACACGCCGATGAACGAAGGCGCCGTGCTCGGCCACGAGTTCGTCGGCGTGGTGGAAGAAGCGGGCTCGGAGGTCAAGCGTTTCAAGCCGGGCGACCGCGTGGTGGCGAGCTTCTTCACCTCCTGTGGGCACTGCGCTTTGTGCCGCAAGGGCTGGTTCAGCCAGTGCGTCGAGAAGGCCACCTTCGGCCACGGGGAGTATTTCGGCGGCCTGGGCGGGGGCCAGGCCGAGTATGTCGTCGTGCCGAACGCCGACCATTCGATGGAGCCGATCCCGGCCGGCATGACCGACGAGCAGGCGATCTTCGTCGGTGACATCCTCTCCACCGGCTTTTTCGGCGCCGAGCGCGCCGAGATCAAGCCGGGCGACAGCGTCGCCGTCATCGGCGCCGGCCCGGTCGGCCTGATGGCCACCATGTGTGCGCAGCTGTTCGGCCCGGCCAAGGTGTTCGTGGTCGACATGGTCGATGCCCGTCTCGAGGTCGCCCAGGAGCTGGGCGGCATTCCGCTCAACCCCAACGCAAGGCATCCGGTCGAGGCGATCGAGAGCCAGACGGGCGGCCTAGGCGCCGACTCCAGCATCGAATGTGTGGGCCTCCTGTCAGCCGTCGACACCGCCATCCACTGCGTGCGTGGCGGCGGCACCATCTCCATGGTTGGGGTACCGAGCGCGGTGCAGGGCGATTTTCCATACCTGCGGATGTGGCTGAAGTCGCTCACCTTCCGCGCCGGCTGGTGCAACGTCCAGGCCTACATGCGGCCCCTGCTCGACCTGATCGCCGCCGGGCGCCTGCAGCCGGAGAAGATCATCAGCCACCGCATGAAGCTCGACCAGGCTGAGGAGGCTTACCGGATGTTTGCCGCTCGGGAGGCCACCAAGATCGTCCTCACGCCGTAGGCGGAGGTTGGTCGAGCGCTATCAGGTAGCCTTTAGCCCTCTCGGTGAGCGGGTATCGCTCCTCCATCTCGTGAAAGGCCGGGCCATGGTCGCTGTGCTCCAGGTGGGCCATCTCGTGCACGAGCAGGTAGTCGAGCACCCAGTCCGGGAGCGCCGCGGCGCGCCGCGCGATGCGGATCGCGCCGTCCGTGAATGTGCAGCTTCCCCACAGGTGCTGCATCTCGGCGAATGCGATCGAGGTCCAGCGCAACCGGCCGCCGAAGTGGCGGTGATTCAAGCTGCGCGCGCGCTGCAGGAGCCGATCGTCAGACGGTAGGGAGCGCCGCATGCGCCGCTCGAGACGGCTGCGCATGACCTCCGCCCAATGCTCTCGCTCGACCCGTGACATCCACGCCGGGACCAGCAGCTCCAGCACACCGGAGCGCAGCCGAGCTGCGACGGTGCGGCGGCGCTTCTTCGACGCCACGATGCGGATGGGTGGGCTGAACTGTTCTGGATCTGTTTCCAAGACGTGGTGCTCCGTTGGCTGCAAGGCTTGTTCTGTGCCGCGATTGTAGGTTGCGGGTCGCGAAACGGGAACCCAGCCTGTCAACGTAGGGGTAGCATTGCCCGCAAACCGTGCCACGAAGCCTGGTGATTGGAAACGGCAACGCCCTGGTCGGTTTCGACGCCAACTATTCGGTCCGCGACCTTTACTTCCCTCGTGTCGGCGACGCGAATCACACGATGGGCAACGTCTGCCGCACAGGGTTCTTCATCGACGGCAGGTTCGCGTGGCTCGACGACGACGCCTGGGAACGCCACCTCGGATACGCCGAGGACTCGCTGGTGAGCGACGTCACGCTGAAGCATCCCGCACTGGGGATCTCCGTCCACTTCGAGGATTTCGTCGACCTCGCTCGGAACTGGTTTATCCGTAACGTCGAGGTGTCGTCGGCGTCCGGATTCAACGTCGGCCGCGTCTTCTTCCACTACGACTGGTACATCGAGGGCAACGACATCGGCAACACCGTGGCCTTCGACCCCCGCCACCGGGGCGTGATCGCCTACAAGGCGGACCGCTACTTCCTGATAGGAGGCGATTCCGGGCCGGAGTATGGCATCGACACCTGGGCCAACGGCAAGAAGGGCAACGGCGCGGCGGGGACGTGGGTGGATGCGGAGGATGGGGTCCTGGGCAAGAATCCGATCGAGCAAGGCTCCGTCGACTGCACCGTCGGGTTCGACTTCGGGCCGTGCGCGCCCAACCAGTCTCGATCTCTCACCCACTGGGTCTGTATGGGGAACCGCCTCAGCGAGGTGACGACGTATGGTCAAGATCTGATCGTCGGCCGCGGTCCGGACACATACCGGGGAAGGACCATCACGTACTGGCGCGTCTGGGCCGACAAGGACCACCGGCACATCGACGAGGAGCTGGGGCCGGATGTGACCAACCTTTACCGCCGCAGCATCCTGACCGCTCGCGCCCACGCGGACAATCGCGGCGCCATCATCGCGGCGACAGACTTCGACATCACGAAGTTCGCGCGCGACACGTACGCCTACGCGTGGCCGCGCGACGGCGCTCTCGTCGCCAACGCGCTCGATCGCGCCGGCCACGAGGACGTGACGCGCCAGTTCTTCACCTTCTGCCAGGCGGCGCTGGTGGAGGAGGGTTTCTTCCTGCACAAGTACACGCCGTACGGCCTGCCTGGCAGCTCCTGGCTTCCGTGGGTGGATTCGCACGGCGTTCGCACGCTGCCCATCCAGGAGGACGAGACTGGCCTTGTGCTGTGGGCGTTGTGGCAGCACTACCGCATCCACGGCAACCTCGATTTCGTGGTCAGGCTGTACACGACACTGGTGGTTCCGGCGGCCGACTGGATGGTGTCCTACATCGATCAGCGCAACGGTCTGGTGATGCCGTCGTGGGACCTTTGGGAGGAGCGTTGGGGCGTGCACGCCTTCACCGTCGGCGCGGTGTGGGGCGGCCTGGACGCGGCGCGAAACTTCGCTGATCTCTTCGGCGACGTCGCGGCCTACGTGCGCTATCGCGACGCGGCCGACCGCCTTCGTGCGGCCGCCGATGCCCACATGTACAGCCCTGACCTCGGGCGTTTCGCGCGGCGGGTCACGCTCGAGGACGACGGCACGCAGACCGTCGACATGGTGCTCGACAGCGCGATCTACGGCCTGTGGCGGTTCGGCATGTACCCGCCGGACGACAAGCGGGTCATCGAGACGATGCACGCCATCGCCGACCAGCTGTCCAACAAGGCGGCCTCCGGCGGGATCGCACGGTACACGGACGATTACTACTTCAAGGTCGAGACGGACACCTCGAAGGTGCCGGGCAACCCGTGGTTCATGTGCACGTTGTGGCTCGCGCAGTGGTACGTCGCGACCGCGAAGGACACCCACGACCTCAAGCCCGCGCGCGACATCATCAACTGGGTGGTCGCCCACCAGATCCCGGGCGGATTGCTCTCAGAGCAGTTGGATCCCAATACCGGTGCGCCGCTGTCGGTGTCGCCGCTCACTTGGTCCCACGCCGAGCTCATCGTCACGGTCGACGAGTTCTGCCGCAAGTCGGAACGGCTGCGCCGCTCGGTGCTTTCGACACCGCCTCCCGCCACCGCCTAACGAGCGTGGCCTGGGCGGCCGGAGCTCTTGCCACCGGCGCTGCGCGTCACCTCCCGGCCTGCGGGGAGTTGATCTGGGTTACAGCGGTATGTTGCCGTGCTTCCTGGGAGGCCGTTCGACCGTCTTGCGCAGGCACAGCTGCAGGCCGCGAACGAGCTCGCGGCGGGTCTGGCTCGGCTCGATCACGTCGTCGATGTAGCCACGCTCTGCCGCGACGTAAGGATTGGCGAAGCGCGCCTTGTACTCGGCGACCAGCTCCTTGCGTCGCCCGGCAGGGTTGGTTGAGGAAGCCAGGTCGCGCCTGTAGATGATGTTCACGGCGGCTTCGGGGCCCATCACCGCGATCTCCGCGGTCGGCCAGGCGAGGTTGAGGTCGGCGCCCATCTGCTTGGGCGACATGACGCAGTAAGCGCCGCCATAGTCCTTGCGCGTGATGACGGTGAGCTTGGGCACGGTCGCTTCGGCGTAGGCGTAAAGCAGCTTTGCGCCGTGGCGAATGATGCCGCCGTGCTCCTGGTCGCGGCCGGGCAGGTATCCCGGCACGTCCACGAACGAGATGATCGGGATGCCGAAGGCGTCGCAGAAGCGGATGAACCGAGCCGCTTTCACCGAAGCGTTGATGTCGATCGCGCCGGCCAGCACCTTGGGCTGGTTGCCGACGATGCCGACCACATGCCCTCCGAGGCGGCCCAGGCCAACGATGATGTTGGGCGCGAAGAACGGCTGGATCTCAAAGAACTCCCGACCGTCGAGCACGCGGGCCACGAGCTCGCGCATGTCATACGGCTTGTTGGGTGACTCGGGCACGATCGTCTGGAGCTCCGGGTCTGCGCGCTCGAGGTCATCGGTCGTCGGCACGAACGGTGGGCGCTCGCCGTTGGATGAAGGCAGGTACGAAAGGAGCTTCCGCACGCCGTCCGCGCAGGCCTGCTCGGTGCGGGGCAGGAAATGTGCGACGCCGGACGTCGCGTTGTGCACGTCGCCCCCGCCGAGCTCATCGAAGCTCACGGCCTCTCCGGTCACGACCCGGATGACCTCCGGGCCGGTGATGAACATATAGCCCTGCCCGGCGACGATGAAGATGAAGTCGGTGATGGCGGGCGAGTAGACGGCGCCGCCCGTGCACGGGCCCGCGATGATGCTGATCTGCGGGATCACTCCCGAGGAGCGCACGTTGCGCAGGAAGATGTCCGCGTAGCCGGCCAGCGCGACCACTCCTTCCTGGATGCGTGCACCGCCCGAGTCGTTGATGCCGATGATCGGGACTCGGTTGCGCAGGGCCAGCTCCTGCACCTTGACGATCTTCTCTGCGGTGACCTCGCCCAGCGAGCCGCCGAACACGGTCGCGTCGTAGGCGTAGACGGCGACCGGGCGGCGGTCGATCTCGCCGAAGCCGGCGACCACGCCGTCGCCGGAGATCCTGCGGTCCTCCATCCCGAATCCGTGCGACCGGTGCGCCGCGAAAAGGTCGAGCTCGACAAACGATCCATCGTCGAGGAGCATCTCGATGCGGTCTCGCGCGGTCGCCTTGCCCGCCGCGCGCCGCTTGTTGGCGGCGTCGGTCTCGGCATGCAGCGCCTGGTACCTGCGCTTTCGATACTGGTTGATCTTCTGCTCGGAGACGGTGGTCGACGGACGTTCCGGAGCTTCGACGCCTTCGAGGCTCGGGGCGGTCCTGCGTACCGCCGTCAGAGATTTGGGTTTGCGGGCAGCCATACCGCATATCGTAGGCGCGTGCCCGAGCGCAGCCTCTCTGAGCCGGACCTCGACCGAGACGTGACGCTGCGTCAATTGCGGACCTTCAAAGCCGTTGCCGACATGAAGAGCTTCAGCCTCGCGGCACAGAATTTGCGCCTCAGCCAGCCGTCGGTCTCGTACCAGGTCAAGGAGCTCGAAGAAACGCTCGGCCAACCGCTGCTGGACAGGCTCGGCCGGACGGTTGAGCTGACCGAAGCGGGCTCGGTCCTGTATGCGTACGCGCGGCGCGCGCTCGACGTCGTCGACGAGGCGACGCTCGTGCTCGAGGAGATGCGGGGAATCAAGCGGGGGACTCTTCGCGTCGGCGCCAGCACCACGGTCGGCGTGTACCTGCTGCCGGCTGCGCTGGGCGCGTTCAAGAAGCTGCACCCGGGCCTGGTCATCTCGCTCGAGATCGGCACGCGCGCCCACGTCCAGGAGCAGGTGCTGCGCAACGAGCTCGACCTTGCGGTGGTCGGCCCGGCCCTCAAGGACGCGGAGCTCGCGGTCCTGCCCTTCATGACCGATGAGCTGGTGGTGGTCGCGCCCGCCGGGCACCTGCTGGCCGGAAAGCGCGGCCTCACCCTGAAGGATCTCTCGGGCGAACCGTTCGTCATGCGCGAAGCTGCCTCGGGCAGCAGGTGGTCGCTCGAGAAGGCGGCCCGTAAAGCCGGGGCGAGGCTGACCGTCGCGATGGAGCTGGGCTCCAACGGCGCGATCAAGCATGCCGTCGAATCGGGGCTCGGGCTGGCCGTCCTTTCGCGCTACGCGTGCGCGCTCGAGCTGTCGGGCGGACGGCTGGTCGAGCTGGACGTGCGCGGGTTTCCAATCCAGCGCGACTGGCACATCGTGCACCTGAGGCGCCGCAAGCTCCCGTCTTCGGTGCACGCCTTCATCAAGTTCTTGAAAGAGACCAGCTGGCTTTCACGCACCGACTCTCGACGCCCCGGCAAGACTCCTACCGACTAAGTCGTACCGTGGTCGGCCGGGCGTGTGTCCGAGGCGCGAAACCGCGACGCGGCGATGGCGCAAGCGGCGAACAGGATCAGCGCGCCCAGCGTCCAGAGGTTGGGGAAGGGCAGAAGGCACGGCTGGCGCAAGAACAGCAGCAAGCCCACGCCGAGGATCGCCAGCATCATTCGGTTGCCATCGCGGACCGCGACGATGGTTACCATCAAAACGAGGGGCAGGAGCGGCAGGTACTGGTATGGGTTGAGCTCTCCAGGCAGCAGCGCACCAAGGGCCAGGCCGACTGCCATTCCGTACGCCGGGTTCCAGTGGCTGGCTCGTATCGACGCGATCGACGTGGCGACCACAGCGGCCAACGTGAGCACGGTGAGGATCGAAGCCACGAGGGCGAGGTGAATCGGCGATCGAAGGATCGTGATGCCGCCGGTCGAGTCGATGATCGGGTAGGGATCGCCCCCGATGGATCTTCCGAACAGGGTCGCGACAGAGGTCTGCGCACAATCAGGATTCGGTGCTCGCAGGGACGGCAGGAGGACCTGCGTCACGTAATCCCAGCTGTGCGCGGGACCGAGAGGGATGCATGCGATGACGGTCACGACAGCCCCGGTCATCACTGCGGCGACGATGAACGGTCTCCACTTCATCCGCGCACCGATCACCATCAGCGCCGGGTAGACCTTGAGGGCCGCGGCCGCCCCGACCAGGGCGCCTGCAAGGCGAGGTCTTCTGTGAAACGAGACCATCGCCGCGCACGCGGGGAGCAGGATGAACCCGCCGACCTGGCCCGCGTTGATCTCCGCGTAGAACGGCGGTGCGTAGAGAGCGACCGCCCAGAAGACGGCCCGCTCGAGAGGCGTGGTGGCGATCGATCGCTGCAGGAGGAAGAGTCCGATCAACGCAGCGAGGGCGTCAGCGGCCGTCCAGGTGGGCACCTGCCACGACCCCGGGAGGAAGGTGAATGGAGCGGCCAACATGGCGGTGGCGGGCGGGCGGATCAGGCCGGTCACCGGCACCAGGCCCGTCTGGGCGAGGTGGCGCGCGGTCTCCGCGTATATGGCGGTGGGGTCGTGCAGCCAGCGGTAGCCCGCCTTTAGGACGGACACGGCATCCGGGCGTGTGGCGCCGTTCAAATTGCCGAGGGCGTCGTGCGCCAGCATCACGGCGGCGATGGCCCACCACAGCAGCGGTCGTCTCAGAACCCGCAGAAACAGGGGTGGCACGTGGGCATGGTAGGGTGGGCCCCACCCTCGTGATCGCTCTGTGCCGGGTCGCGACACCGTGAGGTGGTTGGACCGCAAGCTTCAAGCGGCGCGAATCCGCCGGGTCGTGCCTTATTCCTCGGGCGCGCGAACGCTGGACATCGGCTGCGCTGACGGGGTCCTGTTCCGTTCCCTCGACGATCGGCTGGCCGGGGGCGTCGGGATCGACATGGACCAGGTCCCCGCCAGCACGTCGAAATACCAATATGTCCGCGGCGCCTTCCCCGCGGTCTTGCCTCCAGGTGATCGGTTTGACCTTGTGGTCGCGCTGGCGGTCGTCGAGCACATCCCGGAAAAGGACCAGCCCGGCTTTGCCGGTGCGTGCCTGGCGGCTCTGCGGGACGGGGGCCGAGTCGTCATCACGGTGCCTTCGTCACGAGTCGACGACATTCTCAAGGTACTCAAGGCGATTCGTGTTGTCGACGGAATGGCCGACCACCAGCACTACGGTTTCAACCCGCTCAATGCGATCGCTGTGTTTGAGAGGGCTGGGTTCAAGCTTGAGCGTCACTCTCGATTCCAGCTCGGACTCAACAATCTGCTCGTGTTTCGGAAACCGACCTCCGCGTGACGGGCACGCGGGTGCCGGAATTAGCGGTGCGGGTTTTCGAGCCCGTTCTGGAGCTGTGGGAAAATCGCCTTTTCCGCATGAGTTCGAGGGAGGGAACGAGTGGCGCTGAATCCTGACGTGAGCTTTACCTGGGTCGGCCACGGAACCTGGAAAGTGCGAAGCGCCGGGCAGAAAGAGATCCTCATCGATCCATGGGTCATGAACAATCCCGTAGCGCCCGAAAACCTCAAGACCGTCGATCGCTGCGATCTCATGCTCATCACGCACGGACATTTCGACCACGTGTATGACGCGCTCGAGATCGCCCGGGCCACCAGGCCGAAGATCGTGACCATCTATGAGGTCGGCGCGTGGCTCGGGTCGAAAGGCATCGACGGCGAGAGCATCATCGGCGGCAACGCAGGCGGCACCATCGAGGTCGACGGCATCAAGGTCACCCTGGTCCACGCGCAGCATTCCTGCGGCATCACGGACGGCGCCAGCATCCTTTACGGGGGCCAGGCGTGCGGCCTGGTGATCGAGTTCGAGAACGGGTTCACGGTCTACTTCGCCGGCGACACCGACGTCTTCGGGGACATGGCCATCATCGCGGAGCTGAGCCGGTTCGATGTCGCGTTCCTGCCGATCGGGGGCTTTTACACGATGGGCCCCCACCGGGCGGCCAAAGCCGTCAAGCTGCTCGGCGTGAAGACGGTCGTCCCGATGCATTTCGGCACGTTCCCATCGCTGACCGGCCGTCCCAAGGATCTCCAGGAGCTGGTCGGACCAGGTGTCAAGGTGCTCGACATCAAACCCGGAGACACGGTCTGAGCGTTAGACCACTTCGTAGATGAAAGACGTCATCGGCGCACCGGCCGTCTGGCTGGCACGCGCCATAAGGGCCAAGAAGGTGTCGAGCCTCGAGGTTGTCCGCGCGCACCTCGAGCACATCCACACGGTCAACCCACGCCTCAACGCAGTGGTGTTCGCTACCGCGGAGAGCGCGCTCAAGCAGGCGCGCAGCGCCGACCGCAGGAACACACGCAAGAACCAGGTGGGACCGCTGCACGGGGTGCCGTTCACCGCCAAGGACATCTTCGACACCGCGGGCTTGCCGACCACGGCCGGCCTGCGCATGCTTCGGAGCAACATCCCCGATCACGACGCCACCGTCGTGGCACGGATGCGCGAGGCGGGCGCCATCCTCATCGGCAAGACCAACTGCCCTCCCGGAGGGACCGGCGGCGACAGCTGGAACGCCCTGCACGGAGGCACCCGCAACCCCTATGACATCAACCGCTCGCCCGGCGCGAGCAGCAGCGGCGAGGCGGCCATCATCGCCGCGGGCGGTTCGCCGCTCGGCATCGGGAGCGATTCGGGCGGCAGCATCCGCATGCCGGCGCACTACTGCGGCGTCGCCGCGCTGAAGCCGACCAGCGGCCTGGTGCCCTCCACCGGCGGCTATGGGCTCGTGGGCGGCCTGACCGACCCGCGCAGCCAGGTCGGACCGATGGCGAGGTTCGTCTCCGACCTGATCGTGGCCCTCCCCATCATGGCGGGTCCCGACGGGGTGGACTCGGGGGTGGTGCCGGTGCCGGTCGCGACGCGGACCGCCAAGCTCAAAGACCTCCGCGTCGCCTGGTATGCCGACGACGGGATCGCCAAGCCCACCAACGCCGTGGCGGCCGCCGTGCGGGCCGCCTCCCGGGCCCTGGCCGAAGCGGGCTGTATCGTGTCCGAGGAACGGCCGCCAGGCCTCGTGGAGGCGCACCAGGTCACCCTCGGGTACTGGGGCGACCGGCGGATGAGCCACGAGCGCCTGTACAAGCGCTGGGACGGTTTTCGCACCACCATGCTGCAGTTCATGTCCAGGTTCGACATCATCGTCACGGCCGTGGCGCCCGACGTGGCGCCGTTGTACAGGGCCAAGACCGTGCCGGCGCGCGACTTCAGCTACACCAGTCCGTTCAGCCTCTCCGGAAACCCGTGCGTGGTGGTGCGGGCCGGCAGCTCACCGGAAGGGCTTCCGATCGGCGTGCAGGTCGTGGCCCGCAACTGGCACGACGACGTAGCCCTCCGGGCGGCTCGTCGCATCGAACAGTCGCTGGGCGGCTGGCGGCCTGCTAGCGTGGTCGGGTGAAGTTCAGGTACTCCCGATGGGACGGCTCACAGAAGCTCGACGACCTCGACGCCGGAGATGTCCTGGACGCGCTTTCGGACGACCTGATGAACTACGGCGACCTCAACGCCGCGCTCCAGCGGCTGCTGAGATGGGGCTCCCCCAACATGCAGGGCCTGGAGCAGCTGCTGAAGCAGCTCCGCGAGGCGCGTGAGAAGGAGCTAGGCCGCTACAACCTCGACTCGACTGTGGAGCAGCTGCGCGAGCAGGTGCAGGACGTCATCGACACCGAGCGCGCCGGCATCGAGCGGCGCGCGAACGAAGCGGCGACGCCCGAAGCGCGCAAGCTCGTCGAGCGCATCGGCCGGCAGCGCAACGACCAGCTCGACCGGCTGCCCGACGACCTGGGCGGCCGGGTCAAGGGCCTACGCAACTACGAGTTCGTCGACGACACCGCGCGGCAGAAGTTCGACGACCTGATGGCGAAGCTGCAGAAGCAGATGGTCGACCAGATGTTCCAGGGCATCAAGGGCTCGATCCAACAGATGCAAGGGCAGGACCTGACCCGCGCGAGAGACATGATCCGCGAGCTCAACAAGATGCTCGAGGAGCGCATGGAGGGCCGGACGCCCGACTTCAACGGCTTCATGGAGCGCTTCGGCGACATGTTCCCGCCGGGCATCAACAGCCTTGACGAGCTGATGGAGCACCTTCAGCGCCAGATGGCCCAGATGCAGTCGCTCTTGCAGAGCATGAGCCCGGAGGCGCGCGAGGAGCTCCGCCAGATGATGGACGCTCTGCTCCAGGACGACTCGCTCCGGCTCGAGCTGGCCCGCCTGTCCGGCTTCATGCAGGCGATGATGCCGCCGTCCGAGCTCAGCGAGCGCTACCCGTTCTTCGGCGAGGACCCGCTGAGCATGGGCGAGGCGATGCAGCTGATGGAGCGCCTGCAGCAGATGGACCGCCTCGAGTCGCAGCTCGAGAGGGGCAGCTTCCGGCCGGACGACATCGATCGATCGCTGGCGCAGGAGCTGCTCGGGCCCGAGGCAAGGAAGTCGCTCGATCAGCTGCGCCAGGTCACCGACATGCTCGAGAAGGCCGGATATGTCGAGCGCAAAGGCCGTCGCATGGAGCTGACGCCTCGCGGCATGAGACGGATCGGCCAGTCGGCGCTGCGCGACATCTTCGACCAGCTGAAGAAGTCGCGCATGGGTCAGCACCGCCTATGGCGGGGTGGCATCGGCAACGATGCGTCCGACGAGCTGAAGGAATACGAGTACGGAGACCCTTTCCTGCTCGACATGAAGGAGACCCTGTTCAACTCGCTCGTGAGGGAGGGCCCCGCGGTCCCCGTGAAGATGGCTCCGAAGGACTTCGTCGTCCATCGCACGGAGCACGTCACGCAGGCATCGACCGTCCTGATGATCGACATGAGCCGCTCGATGTTCCTGCGCGGATGCTTCCTCGCCGCCAAGAAGGTGGCAATCGCCCTCGATTCGCTGATCCGCAGCCAATACCCGCGCGACTCTCTCTACGTGGTCGGGTTCTCGAACTACGCGGTGGAGCTGAAGCCGCACACGCTTCCCCAGCTCGCGCTCAACGATTACGTGTACGGCACGAACATGCAGCACGGTTTTCAGCTCGCCCGCTCTCTGCTCGCGAAACACCGGGGAAACCGGCAAGTGATCATGATCACCGACGGCGAGCCGACTGCCCATCTCACGGACGACGGGCGCGCGAGGTTCGCCTACCCGCCTACCTACGAGACCATCCAGCAGACTCTGCGAGAGGTCAAGCGCTGCACCCGCGACCGCATCGTCATCAACACATTCATGCTCGAGCGCGGCCCGTACCTCACCGAGTTCATCAACCAGATGACCAGGATCAACAAGGGCCGAGCGTTCTTCGTTTCGCCGGAGCGGCTCGGCGAGTATGTGCTGGTCGACTACGTCAGCGGCAAGCAGCGCCGGCGCGCCGGCGGCCGCCGCGCCAGGATCGCGTAACGCGGACAGCGGGGCCGGTTTCTTATCCTTGAGCACTGATGTCCGCTAGAGAACACCCGGCGCCCGAACGCCGCAACCTGAGCCCGGCAACCCTCTACGAGCACGCGATCCGGCGCAACGAGGCGGTGATCGTCTCCTCCGGCGCCCTGACCGCGGAGACCGGCAAGCACACTGGGCGGTCCCCGAAAGACAAGTTCTTCGTCAAGGAGCCGACCAGCGAGGGCGCGATCTGGTGGCACCCGGGCAACCAGCCGATCTCCACCGCCAACTTCGATGCGTTGCTCGCGAGGATGGACGAGTTCTGCGACACCCACGAGGTCTATACGCAAGACGTCTTCGCGTGCGCCGACCCGCGCCACCGGCTACGTGTGCGCGTCATCACCGAGCTCGCGTGGCACAGCCTTTTCGCGCGCAACCTGTTCATCCGGCCCAATGCGGACGAGCTGCTCAACTTCGACCCGGATTTCACGGTCATCTCGCTGCCCTCGGTCAAGGCGGATCCGAAGCGCGACGGGACGCGCAGCGAGACCTTCATCCTCGTGAACCTCGGGCGCAGGATAGTGATCATCGGCGGCTCCGGCTACGCGGGGGAGATCAAGAAATCCATCTTCACGGCGCTCAACTACCTGCTGCCGGCCAGCGGCGTCTTTCCGATGCACTGCTCGGCGAACGTGAGCAGCGGCGGCTCGGACGTAGCGCTGTTCTTCGGCCTCAGCGGGACGGGCAAGACCACCCTGTCCGCCGACCCATCGCGGCGTCTGATCGGAGACGATGAGCACGGCTGGAGCGATACCGGGGTCTTCAACTTCGAGGGCGGCTGCTACGCGAAGACGATCCGTATCAGGAAGGAGTCCGAGCCAGAGATCTATGCCGCCACCGAGAGCTTCGGGACCATCCTCGAGAACGTCGTTTACGACCCGAGGACCAGGATCCCGGACTACGACTCCGAGGCGAGGACTGAGAACACGCGGGCCGCGTACCCGGTCGACCTGATCCCCAATGCGGTGCTGTCCGGCACCGGCAAGCACCCGAACAACGTGATCTTTCTCTCGGCCGACGCTTACGGCGTCCTTCCTCCCGTCTCCCGTCTCGACGACGACCAGATCCGCCACTACTTTCTGTCCGGCTACACCGCCAAGGTGGCGGGCACCGAGCGCGGCGTGACCGAGCCCGAACCGATCTTCAGCACGTGCTTTGCCTCGCCCTTCCTGGTGTTGCCGCCGGAGCGGTACGCGGACATGCTGATCGAGCGCGTGAACAGGCACCACGCCGAGGTGTGGATGCTGAACACGGGCTGGGTCGGAGGGCCTTACGGAGTCGGCACGCGTATGTCGATCGCCCATACGCGCGCGATCGTCCGCGCGATTGTGCAGGGCAAGCTCCACGGCGTGGTGACGCACCGAGATCCTGTGTTCGGCCTGCAGATCCCTGATCACGTGCCCGAGGTCCCAAGCGAGGTGCTCGATCCGCGCGGCAGCTGGTCGGATCTCGACGAGTACGACCGTCAGGCGGCCAAGCTGCGGACGATGTTCGAGAAGAACATCCACACGATCGGGAAGAGCGCCTCGACCGCCGGCTAGGCGGCTGGGCGATCATCTGTGAGGGTCGCGATCGTGGGGAGCCGGCGGTTCTCGGATATCGAGCGCGTGGTGGAGTACGTGAGCTCACTCCGACCAGGGGCATCGGTCATCACGGGCAGCGCCAGCGGCGTCGACGCGGCGGCGACCAAGGCAGCGCGGGCGAAGGGGATCCCGGTCCAAGTGATGCCCGCGTCTTTCGACGAGATGTCAGATGCGAGCAGGTCGGCGGCTCGCAACCAGCGTCTGATCGACGCCTGTGACGTGCTGGTCGCATTCTGGGACGGCAGCTCCAAGGGCACTCGAACGACCGTCGAGCGCGCCCTGGACTCCGGCAGAGAGGTGCACGTCTTCATCGGCGCGACGTCGGCCGCTTCGTAACATTGAGTCGTGGAGGTGGCGATCGCGGTTCGCGTGCGGTTCTTCGCGAGGCTTCGCGAGCAGGCCGGACTCGACACGGAGGGAATCTCGCTTCCAGCCGAGTCGACCGTGGCTGACGTCTACGACGCGATGCGCTCGCTGCACCCGGCGCTCGAGCCCGACCGCGGCGCCGTGCGCGGCGCCGTCAACCAGGACTTCGCCGACTGGAGCGCACAGGTTTCAGATGGCGACGAGGTGGCGTTCATCCCTCCGGTCAGCGGTGGGGCGCACGCGGTCGGTGTCCTGTTCGAGCTGACGTCGGGCACGCTCGATGCACGGCGCCTTGAAGCGGCCGTCGAGCACAAGGGAGCCGGGGCCATCTGCACCTTCACCGGCGTGGTGCGTGACAACTCGCGCGGCAGGACCGTGACTCATCTCGACTACGAGGCCTACGCCGAGATGGCCACCGCCCAGATGCGAAAGATCGGCGACGAGATCGCCGAGAGGTGGCCAGAGGCCCGCGTCGCGATGGCGCACCGCACAGGCAAGCTGGAGATCGGAGATGCATCGGTGGTCGTCTCGGTGTCTTCGCCGCACCGCGCGGAGGCGATCGCCGCGTGCAAGTGGGGGATCGACCGGCTCAAAGAGTCGGTGCCGATCTGGAAGAAGGAGCACGCCGCGGACGGCACGTTTTGGATCGAAGGCGAAGAGGCGAAGCCGGCAACCTCACCCTAGCCGCTTTCTGCTTGCGATCAGCAGCGCAAATCCAACCCCTCCGTTTCCGATCGCGAACCCAAGGTTGATGATGGTCTCGATGACGGCGACGTTCCGCCGGCCGTCTGATGCGGTCAGCGCGAAACCGAGGAAGACCAACGCCGGGATGACGTTCAATACCGACAGCCCGAGCAGAACGTAGCCTCCCCGCCGCAGCCAGACCCAGGTGCTTGGAGTCAGTCGCGAACCCGCGCGACCGAGAGCCCGTCGCGGATCGGGATCACCACGCTCTCCAGCCTCGGATCTTCGGAGACCAGTCGGTTGTAGTACTCGACGTTGCGGGCCTGCTGCGTCTTCGGCCCCAGCACCTCGCCCTGGCGCAGAGCGTTGTCGGCCATGAGCAGCCCGCCGGCGTTGAGCCGTTCCATGCACAGGTCGAACACGCGGCGGGTGATCTCCTCCGACCGGAAGGAGTTGAGCAGGTCGATGAAGCAAACGTCGAACCTGGAGTCGATCTTTTCGAGACCGGTGGTCGCGTTTTCTTCGATCACGGTCGTGTGCTTGCTGAAACCCGCTTCAGAGAAGTTGGCCCGCGCCCGTTCCGCACGCGCATGGTCGAGCTCGAAGCTCGTGAGCGTCCCGCCTTCGGTGCCACGGAGCATCCAGATGCCGCTGTAGCCCGTGGCGGTGCCCAGCTCGAGCAACTGCTTGGCGCCGGCGATCTTGACCAGCAGGTAGAGCAGGGCGCCCTCATGCGGTTCGACGATCGGTATCTCCTCGCGGCGAGCTTCCTCCTCCATCCGGGCCAACACCGCGTCGCGCTTGGGCACCAGGGCATCCATGTACGCCTGGAGCTTGTCGCTGACTTCGACTGTTCTCATCGATTCACCCTCTCTGGAGCAAGGATTTCGACCACGCGATCGACCTCCTGCTCTGTGTTGTAGAAGTGCGGCGATAGTCGCACGAAGTCCCGATGCGTGCGCGCGATCACGTGCGCGGCGCTCAAGTCCCGCAGCAGTGACGAGGCCGGGACGCCGGCGCTGCGGAACGACACGATGCCGGACGACTCATCGCGGGTTCGGGGCCATGGTTCGATGATCTCGTATCCAGCGGCTGCGACACGTTCGGCCAGCCTTCGCGAGAGGTCCAGCACTCGCGCTTCGATCGCCTCGGGCCCGACCTCGAGCAGCAGCTCCAGCGCCGCCCCGAACGCGGCCGTGTCCAGCAGCGACACCACCGATTCCTCGAAGCGTCTGGCGCCCTCCGCCGGCGTGAGGTCGTATTCGAAGTACCGGTCATGCCCTGCTACCGAGCCCACTCCGACGATGACCGGCTGCAGCCGTTCGAGCAGCGGTGCAGCGCAGAAGCAGAACCCGATCCCGGGTGGCCCCATCAGCCACTTGCCGGCTCCGGCGGCGCAGAAGTCGACGGGCAGGCGCTCCAGGTCCAGCTTCAGAGCGCCGGCACTCTGCATGACGTCGACTGCGAGCACGACGCCTCGGTGCCGGCACTCGGCACCGATCGCCGCGATGTCGAGCCGGAAACCGTTCCAGAACTCAACGTGCGACACCGCCACCAGCCTCGTGCGTGAGTCGACTAGCGCCATCACCGAATCGGGGGTGATCCGGCCGTCCAGCGCCTGGGCCTGGCGAAACTCGACGCCCCGACGTGCGAGGTTCATCCACGGGTAGACGTTGGCCGGGTACTCGCCGGTCGCGCCCACCACGTTGTCGCCTTTCTCCCAGGTCATTCCCTGCGCGAGCAGCGACATGCCGTGCGCGGTGCTGCGGGTCAGGGCGATCGATGCGGCAGGCGCGTTGACCAGCTGGGCGACCAGGGCGCGCACGCGGTCCGCCTCGTCCTGGGCCCAGTGGTCCCGGTAAGGCCGGTTCATCATCGCCTCAACGACCTGCTCGATCGCGGCGCGCGCGCGCTGTGACATCGGGGAGACCCCGGCGTGATTCATGTGGATGTAGCGCTCCGTCAGCGGGAAGAGGTCGCGTGCCTCCAGGGGCTCCATCGGCGCTAAACCGCCGCCAGCAGCTCGACCAGCGGCTGCAGGCTGACGATGTAGGCGGTCATCAGGTCGGCCGCGTGGTCGAGCACGAGCTCGTCGAGCTGCACGGCAGGAATGGTCTCGTAAAGCCGCGACCAGCCGCGGTCCCAGGGCTCGAGCTCGGCGCGGGGCAGGTTGGCCTTGACCTCGAGCACGTGCGAGCGAAAGAAGTCGAACGCGCGCTGGTTCTGCTCAGTCGTGCCCTCGAAGTGCAGGCCCACCTCCAGCCGTCCGTCGCCGGTGTGATGCCACGCCTCGTAGTGGAACTCGGTCTGCGCGTAGTGAACCTTCATCAAGCGGCCGCGGCCGCGGCCGCTGGTGAAGTTGCGCAGAGCGAGCGGCAGTGACGCCTTGAGCCTCTTGCGGAGTCCCGTGAAGAAATCCGCCGGGGCGAGCACGTCGCCTCTCGTCGCCATATTCACGTATTCTGCGAGCAGCAATGGCATACGTCCCGACAGTCACAGAGAATGAGGGCGGTAACCGGGAGCGCAGCTTCGACATCTACTCGAGGCTTCTGAAGGACCGGATCATCCTCATCGGGCGCCCGATCGACGACGTGGTCTCGAACCTGGTCGTGGCCCAGCTCATGTACCTCGCGGCGGACGACCCCGAGAAGGAGATCCAGATCTACATCAACTCTCCGGGCGGCGCGGTGACGGCCGGCTTTGCGATCTACGACACCATGCAGTACGTCCAGGCGCCGGTATCCACGGTCTGCATCGGTCGGGCGGCGAGCTTCGGCACGGTGGTGCTGATGGCCGGTGCCAAGGGCAGGCGGTTCTCGCTGCCGAGCTCCACCATCCACATGCACCAGCCGCTGATCGGCGGCCAGGGCATGCAGGGACAGGCCAGCGACCTCGACATTCACGCCCGAGAGATCGTTCGCATCCGCGGCGTGCTCAACGAGCTGATCGCCAAGCACACCGGCCAGGCACTGGACCGGGTCGAGCGCGACACCGACCGCGACTTCTTCCTGACCGCGCAGGAGGCGGTCGACTACGGCCTGATCGACGGCATCATCGCGCAGACCAAGCTTCCGGCCCTGGCCGCCACCAGCTAACCACCCCAGCCGCCCTCAGGCACACCCAGCCGACCACCAGCAGGCCCGCTATCACGGGCGCCGGGTCTGGGCTCAGCGCGCACGCGGCGGCGCCAATCGAGAGCAAAAGCCAGTCGTACCACTGCGCCCGGCCCCAGATCGCCATGGCCACCGCCACCATGACGAGGTCGGTCGGAAGGGCGTGCAGGGCCGCGACGACCGAGCCCGCGACCAGGATCGCGGCGGCGGCCTGAAAGTCGTCGCGCCGGCGTCTCGCCAGCAGCAGGATCGCGACCGTCGTCGCCAGGCTGAGCAGTATCTCGACAGGAGTCCGGAGCGCGGTGGGAAGGAACACGCCGAGGTGGGCCAGGTCGATCTCGTGTTCGCCCCGTTGCACCGCGGATCCGGCGGCGCTGAACCACTCCAGCGCCCAACGCGGGTTGAGGACGGCCGTCGACGTCCAAAGGATCGCGCCCGCCGCCGCCCAGCCGGCCAGCACCTTCCAGCGGCGAGCCAGGACTAAGGCGACACCCAGCGTCACGACCAGGTTGGGTTTCATAAGCGTGAGACCGAGAGCGAGCCCCGCGAGGTAGGGCCTGGACCAGAGCGCGATGGCAGCTCCGACTCCCAGCGCGACCAGCCCGTGAAGCTGGGCGTTGACCAGGAGGAGCGCGGTTGGGACGGAGGCGAAGGCCGGCAAGATGGCCGAGGGCGGGCGGGGCCGCACCGCCAGGAGGAGGCCGGCCGCCAGGCAGACCAGTCCGAACAGGATCCAGAGCCGGCCCCCGAGATCGGTGCCCAGCAGCTCGAACGGCGCGGCGACCAGCGCGACCCACGCCGGGGCCAGGAAAGGAAGGACTCCCTTGACCCCGAGCGACACCAACACCCGGCCCCCGGTCACCTCAGTCTCGACGCGCCGCTGAAGGTCCAGGTCGTAGAGGTGGCCCGGGCTGCTCGTGATGATTCGCGCGCCGGTCGCAAAAACGGGCCAGTCGGAGTTGATCACGTCGCCGCTGGTCTCGATCAGCGGGTAGATCACGAATCCAACGCAGATCGCCAGCATCGCGACCGAGCCTCGCCACCGCCAGCGGCTCATGCGGCGGTCTCCACGCGTAGTCCGCGCATCACGGGCGCGATGAGGGCGCCCTGCACCAGCAGCGAAAGCAGGACCACGCCGTAAGCGATGGCGGAGACGCGGCTGTCCACCCCGTGCGCGCCGGCCACGGACAGGGCCAATGCGACGGACAAGGCACCCCGCAGCCCGGCCCAGAAGGTCACGTGGCGCCAGCGCCAGGGGATGGCCGGCCCACGCCAGGCGGCGAGCGCGAGGAGGCCGTAGACCGGCACCGCCCTGGTGAGAAGCACGATCACGTAGGCGACCACGACAAAACCCGCCACGGGGAGCAGCGTCCAGGCCGGGAGCGCCGCGCCGACCAGGATGAACAGCATCGCGTTGAGGACGAATGCGAGCAGGTTCCAGAAACCCAGCAGTTGAGGCCCGTGCAGCCGTCCGATCTGCGATCCGTAGCGCGCGACCACGATGCCGGCCACGACCACGGCGACGATGCCCGAGAAGTGGGCGATGTCGGCCGCCAGGTAGCTGCCGTAGGCGATCACCAGGGTCGCGAGGATCTCCAGTTGGGCGTCCTCCGCGAAACGGAGCAGGGCCAGGCCGATAAAACCGGCCGCCAGCCCGATCGCCGTTCCGCCGATCGTGATCACGAAAAAGCGGATGGTGGTGTCGCCCAGCGAAGGCGTTCCGCTGAGGATCGTCGCGAGCACGGCGGAGAAGACGGCGACGCCTGTGCCGTCGTTGAACAGGCTCTCGCCCTCGAGGATCGTGGCCAGCCCGAGCGGCGCTTTGAGGCGCCGCAGGATGGAGACGACCGCGATCGGATCAGTGGCGGCCAGGATGGCCCCGAGCAGCATGCCGCTGGCCACGCTCAGACCGGTCGAGACGTGGACCAGCAGGCCGATGAGGACCACGGTGATCAGCACTCCGATCGAGGCGAGCAGGCCGACCGGGAGCAGGCGGCGTGTCAGCTCCGGCAGGTCCAGCCCAAGGGCGGCCTCGAACACGAGGCCGGGCACGAAGGCGATGAGGATCACATCAGGTCCCACGCGCGGGAACTGTCCGCCGGGAAGCACGCCGATGACGACTCCCGCGGCCGCGAGGACGACCGGGTAAGGCAGCATCCGGGTGCGCTTCGACACCAATCCGAGGACGGTGGCGAGCGCGCCGACCAGGATCAGGAGCAGGAGGAATCGCTGCTGGGGCGTCACCGCGGGCGGCTCATATTTCGAGCGCCATGCCGTCGCGGGCGGCCTTGACCTCGGTCCCGATGCGCTGGGTCAGATCGGCGGCGAGCTCCCATGGATGCGCGCGCCAGACCGTCATGCCGTAATGGGTGAGGATCGCGAGCCGCGGCTTGGCTTCCCGGATGATGCGCTCGGCGTCGTCGAGGCAGAGGTGCGGCAGATCGGCCCGACATTGCATGAGCACCACGTGGATGACCATCACATCCGCTTTGTGCTGCTCGGCGATCCCGTCGTAGTAGCCGGAGTCCGTGATCCAACCCAGCTTGTCGCCAAATCGGAACCCGTACGTCTCGGACTGATGAACGTGTCGCGGGCTGGTGGTGAAGCTGATGTCGCCGACCGAGTACGAGGTTTCGGGCGACAGCCTGACGATCTCGGCGGGGAAGCGGCGCAGATAGTTCAGGACGACGGGGTCCTCGTCGAGGGCGTCGGGGGGGCAGTAGAGCCGGCCCCGCTTGTGAAAGCCGCCCTCGGTCATGGCCTCGATCATCACGTTGACGTCGCCCGAATGGTCGAGGTGACGATGGCTCAGGACGATCGCGTCGAGCTTGGTCAGGTCGACCTTCCTCTTGGCGTACTGGACGATGGCACCGGGACCAGGGTCGAGGCTGATCCGGGTGCCGCCCTCCTCGAGGTACAGGCCGCCCGACGCGGCCAGCTGCTTGGCCACCATGAACCTGGCTCCGGCGGTCCCCATGAACGTGAGCTTCATCTCTCCACCTGGTGGGGAGGTCGGCCTGGCTCGCGGAGCGAGCTCGGCCGCGTGGGGAGGTCCGTCAGAGCAACCTGGCTCAGCTCGACCTCCGACTTCTCGCCGAAATACCGCTCGTAGAGCTCTGCCACACGTTCGAGAGTGTCGATCTCTTCGACCGGCTTGTCATCGCGAATCCTCACGATGCGCGGAAAACGCAGCGCGTAGCCGCTCCGGTGGCGTCCCGAGTGCTGGATCGAGTCGAACGCGACTTCGAGCACGACCTCTGGCCGCACCGCCCGCACGTGCCCTTGGTCCTGGATCGTCATCTCGAGGAAGCGTTCGGTCATGGTCGCGATCTCAGCGTCGGTAAGTCCGGTGTACGCCTTGCCGACGTTGAAGAGCCTGCCCGAGCCGGCGTCCTTGACCGCGAAGGTGTAGTCGGACAGCATACCCTTGCGTTTGCCGTGGCCCCATTCGACGGCCGTCACGACGACGTCGAGAGTTGCCAGCGGACGCTTCAGCTTGAGCCACGCCAACCCGCGGCGCCCGGGCGTGTACGGGCTCAGCGGATCCTTGAGCATCAGCCCCTCGTTGCCACGCGCGCGCGTCTCGGCAAAGATGCGGTCCAGGTGGTCCGGACTCCCTGCCTGTTCGACGCGCGCGAGAAGATAAGGGTGCTTGAGCCCAAGCCCCTCGAGCAGCTTGCGGCGCGTGGCGAGGGGCTCGTCGAGCAACGTCCGGCCGTCGAGCCAGAGCAGATCGAAGATCACCAGGATGACCGGCACCTCTGACCTCAAGTCTTCGGCCACGTTCTTGCGACCGAGTCGGTGCTGCAGCTCGAAGAAGCGCAGCACGCGCCCGTCGCGGTGCGCCAGCACCTCGCCGTCGAACAAGACGCTGTGACCGATGGCGCCGGCGTGGTCGGTCAGCTCGGGGAATGATCCCGTCGTCTCCTTGAGGTCGCGGGAGAAGAGCTCGACACGCTCGCCCTGGCGGTGCAGCTGGCAGCGGACCCCGTCGTACTTCTCCTCGGTCCACACCGACTCCGCCCCCATGCGCTCAAAGGCCTCACGAGCCGTCTCGACCGGGCTTGCGAGCATGAAGCGCACCGGCTGGAAGAGCGTGATGGTGGTGGTCTCGAACTGGCGGTGCCTGCAGCGGACGGCAGTTTCCCCGACGTCGCCGGTGACCAGGTGGACGCGTTTGACCATCGTGATCGGCACCTCGAAAGCTTCGGCGATCGCGGCCTCGACGAGGCCTTCGCTCAGACCGATGCGAAGCTCGCCGGCGATGACCTTGATCAAGAAGCGCGCCGCCTCCGGTTCGAGGCGCCGGACGATCTGCTCCAGCGCCGCTCCTTTGGCTGCGCCTCGCGCAGTCCGGACCGCCTCCAGCGCTTGCTCGATCTCTAACAGCGATACGGGCTCCGGCCGAGTCCTTCCTTCGAGCGCATCCCTGGCCCAGTCACCGATGTCGGAATGCTTGCGGAAGATCTCGCCAAGCTCGTCCGCGTCGCGTCCCGACACCGTGGTCACGACCTTGCTCACGGCTGACCACCCAAGACCGAGCGTCCTCCGTTGGGACTGGCCGAAAGCGCGGCCGCTCATGTAGGTGGTGGCGCGCCGTAGATCGCCGTCGTCGAGCGGGCGAAGGTAGGCGGCGAGGATGCGAGTCTTCTCGAGGGTGGCCGGGGTGGCGCCCACGGTCGCGGCGGCGCGTGCGAAATCAAGCATCGAGGTCGAACCAGGGCGGATTTCGGGATTCCCGGAACTCACGCCGAAGGCTCGGAGCTCGCGGGGACCGGCATGGTGGCCTATCGTAATTCGCGATGCGTCGCTGCCCGTACCTCGAGGAGTTCGTGAAAGATCGCCGTGCAGTGCTGCGTGTCTATCGATTCGATTGTCACGTGGACCGAAAGTCCAAGCGCAAGTACGCGTTGAGCGACAGCCCGCCCATCTGCGTGCGCCACTACGAGGACTGCCCGCTTTACCAGGCCGAGAAACGGCGCGAGGACCAGACCATCACGCGATACACCGATTGAACTGTTCCGTGTGCGCGGCTCCCTCCCTGCCGCTCGACGGCACCTGCGTGTTCTGCCATGCGCCGCTCAGCGCTGAGCAGGACACCGCTGAGCTCCTCAACTATCTCGCGGAGCGGATCCCGATCGCCCATGCCAAGCGCGGGCATTTGAACCGGGGGCCGATCACAGAGGTGGCGGTCGAAGTCGAGGGGCGCACGTTTCGAGCCCGCGTCAGGAACGAGTCGTTCGAGCTGGCGCCGCCGGTCCACCTGACCGCTTGGGTCGACCTGCTGATCGCAAAGCTGAGCGACGCCGCTGCGGCCGATGCAGACTTGCGCCGCGCCGTCCTGCGTTCCGGCTGGGCGCTGCGCTAGAGCGCCAGCAGAAGCTGCTCGGTCGCCTCCAGGGCCGAGGCCCGCACCCCGCGCTTACGAAGGTGGCGCGCGAAATCCTCGGTGTAGCCGTGCACCGTGTAGACCTGGTCTGCGCCCGACTGCTCGACGACCTCGAGGAGCTCGTCGAAATCGCAGTGGTCCGACAGGTCGAATGCCGCATCGGCGCCGAAGAGTCGCGCAAACTCCGCGTCCTTCGCCCAGCCCGAGATGAGCGCTGTGCGGTAGCGGCCCAGGCGGCGGACCTCGTCTTTGCCGGACGGCGGCGAGATCACGACACGACCCGCGGTGGCCTGGCCGTCGAGCTCGACCCATTCCGGAAGCGAGCGGCCGGCCGCGGCATAATCCCGCGCGCATGGCGCGCAACGCTTCTCGAGCGCGAAGGTGAAGCCATATGGAGCGAGCGCGAGCATCACCTCCTCGGTCTTGCCTAGCGCATGGCACAGCAGGACAGGCGTGACGCTGCTCTCCAGGGCCTGCCGGCACCATCGCGCGATTGCCTCGATCGTCGAATCGGGGTCGCCGAACCGGAAGTGGGGGCGGCCGTAGGTCGTCTCGACGATGAGTACGTCGGCTTTCGGGACGTAGGTCGGCGCTGCCCCGCCCGCCTGGCGGAGCTTGATGTCGCCCGTATAGAGCAGCTTCGTATCGCGATGCTCGAACAGGAGCTGGGCGGACCCGAGCATGTGGCCGGCGGGATAAAGCATCACGGTGGCCTGCCCGCGTCGCATCTCCTCGCGGTAACCGAGCATCCGCCAGCCGCGCGGCCTCCGGGTTTCCGGGATCAAGGCGAGCGTCTGCGGGGTGAGCAGGGCTTCCTTGTGCCTGCGCGCGTGGTCGGTGTGCGCGTGGGAGATGAAGGCGAAGTTGCGGACCACCAGCGGGTCGAGCCACAGGCGGTGGCCTGGCAGCGAGACGCCGCGGTCCCACACCACCTCGCGAGTCATCGTCGAGCGCTCACAGCTTGAACGCCCTCGATCGCGCGAAGAGGTCGGGCGGAACCTCGATCCCAAGCGCTGCGTAAGCCTCGAAGGGCACGCCTATGTCCGCTACCCAGACCTCGCCCGCCAGCCGCGGGCCGTCGGCTCTGGTCAGGCCCGCCTTGGGCAGGCCGAGGGTGACAGTGGTCGTCGCGCGCACAGCTGGAGCGTAGGCGACCCCCGAGTCCGCGTCGAGCCCGGATGGCAGATCGACAGCGACGACCGGTAGGCCGGAGCCGTTGATGGCCCCGATCCACTCCGCAAAGCGACCCTCGGGCGGGCGTGTGATGCCGGTGCCGAATATGGCGTCGGCGACCATCTGAGCGCCCGCGAGGTCCAGCTCGGCGGAAACCTCGACCCCGATGCGCCGCAGGGCTTCGAGCTCCTGCGCGGCCGGGCCGCGCAAGCGCTCTGCAGCGGCGCACGAAACGCTCGCCAGCCTGCCCCAGCGATGCAGGTGTCGGGCGGCCGCCAGGCCGTCCCCGGCGTTGTTTCCCGCGCCGCAGACCACGGCCGTGAGCCCGGTGCAGAAGCTCGCCACCTGCCAGCCGGCCGACTCCATGAGCCAGTCGACCGAGATGCCGAAGCGCTCCGCGGCGAGCGCGTCGACCTCTCTGACCTGGGCGCTACCTAGGTAGGGGAGGCCGCTGGACGACAAACGAGCAGTAAGGGTCACGGCGGTGGATGGACTCCGCCTGCGAGACCGGCGCGCCGAGCAGCCGGGTGATGAGATGCGGGGTGATCGTGCAGACCTGGGGAAACTTCAGTGCGGTGTTTCGGAACGGGCAGTTGTGAATCGTCACCTTGACGCCCTCGGGCGTGTCGCTCTGCTCGGCCAGAGTGCCCGCGCGTCCTATCCAGGCCACCACGCGGTGCAGCTTCTCGTCGAAATCGAGCCCCTGGAGCTCGTGCTCGATGCCGCCGGCATGGCGCTCGGCGACCCGGGCGAAGATCTCGTCGAGGGCTTGCGGGCCGCCCATCTCCTGGACCTCCTGCAGGACCATCGTGGCGAGCTGTCCATAACGTTTTGGGAACACCGAATCGGCCCGCTCGGTGAGGGAGAAGAGCAGCGCGGGACGGCCGCGTCCGCTGCGCTCTGGATGGCTGACCACGAAGCCGTCACGCTCGAGGTTGGTCAGGTGCTGGCGCACCGCGTTGGTGGTCACCCCGAGATCGGATGCGATGGTTTCGGCGCTGCATTTGCGCTTGCGCCTCAGCAGCTCGAGGACCTCCATGCGGGTCGAGCGGCCGGCGATCACCTGGGGCACGTCCGGCGGCGGAACGGCATGCTGGCAACAGCATAATCCGATTTATTACAGGCAGTTCTTGACAAAAGGCAGGGGTGCCCTAAACTTGGTCTTGGGAGATAGAGAAATGCCACTGATCAAGCAGGCTAGCCACGCCATCGAGCACATGACCGCCCGGGAGCGGCGGATCCAGCGGGCCAAGTATGCCCGCCGAAACAAGATGCACTACATCGACAAGCTCCTCAACGAGCTCGAGATGCTGAACCTGGCGGACCAGCGGCAGATGCCGCCTGTGCTGTCCGTCGCGATCAACAAGGTCATCGAGGAGTCGCCCGAGGTCACGGTCCTGGCTCAGGCCAAGCCCGCCTCCGTGATGGAGGCGATGGACGCCCTGTA